>Ga0208958_1000138_pt1 | contig 96827 bp, 135 predicted proteins | sample RifOxyB1_FD_184032 | JGI IMG/M metagenome (GOLD analysis project Ga0208958, IMG submission 184032) | Soil microbial communities from Rifle, Colorado - Rifle Oxygen_injection B1 (SPAdes) | ecosystem: Environmental > Terrestrial > Deep subsurface > Rock core/Sediment | place: Rifle, Colorado...
AACGAGAAGGCCCCAGCGGTATTCCCTTGGGCAATCTCGTTGTAGACCTCCCGGTCATCTAAGGGTATCTGGTCGAATTCGATGGTCTGGCCATGGAGTTCTTTGACCAGTCGGGCTGCCTCGTTCAGAAATGACAGGTTGGATATTCCGAGCACATCCAGCTTCATCAGCCCCATGTACTCGGCGTCGTCCTTGTCCCAGTTGGCTGAGATCACTCCGTTGTAGACCCGAAGGCTGCAATGATCACCCAGCCGGAGGTCCTTGGCGTTGATGCAGATTCCGCCCGCATGCTTGCCATAGCCTTTTGTTTGTCCCTCCAGGTTGATGGCATGCCTGACCACATCCGGATATTTCCTTTGCAGATGTGCCAGTGGTGGGCTGTCCTTCAGGCTGTCCTCAATGGTATGACCGGCCCGATCATGTCCGTCAGGCACATCATTGATTCCCTCAGCCGCCGGGTTGACTTCCTTGAGTGGTACGTCGAACACCCGGGACACATCCCGGATGGCTCCCTTGCCCTTCATGGTCATAAATGTGGATAGGTTGACTGTGCCGTGTTCCCCGTAGCAGTCCCTCAGGTGCTGGATGACCTCTTCCCTGCGGGCTGACTCAAAATCCATGTCGATGTCCGGATAGTCCACCCGCTCAGGACTGATAAAGCGAGCGAAGATCAATCCATATTTCAGCGGGTCCACATCGGTTATTCCCATAAGATAGCAGACCAATGAACCACCTGATGATCCTCTGCCAGGTCCCACTGCTATGCCCTGGGATTTGCACCATCCTATTAATTCATGTACTATCAGGAAGTATCGCTGGAAATTCATCTGGCAAATGAGTCCGAATTCTTCATTGACTCGGTCTTCGTATTCTTTGGCCTTTTCCGGCAATACATAGAAATCACCCAGCCGCCTTTCCCAGCCATCAGAAATGATTTCCCACATCAGGTCGGTCTCATCCCGGTCCTCATAGCCGTGGACTTTGGGCAGCTCCACCTGCATGCGCTCCACGGTGTAGCCGTTACATAGCCCGGCCACCTCCATGGTCTGTGCCATAGCCTTCCGCCAGATTGGTTCAGCCAATACCGCTTGGACCTGGAATGCCTGGGCCATCTCGTCGGCCGATCTCAAATGGAGATTAGGCCAGTCTCTCATTGACCAGCGGTCCTTATCATTCCATTTGGCGTTGCGCTTCATGGCCAGCAGCACATCTTGGGTCTCGCCCATGCCCTTGCGGGAATAGTGGCAGTCGTTTGTAGCTACCAAGGGAATGTTGTATTTTTGAGACAGCTCCAGACAGCGAAGGTTGTGTTTCTTTTGGAGCGGATGGGCATGGGGCATGATCTCAAGGAAGGTCGGGGCCATGTTCCTGAGTAGGCTAAGCAGCTTCTCCCCACCCTCCATATTGATGAACGAACCGATGCAGGCAGTGAGAAATACCAGGCCCTCGGTATGCCTGAGCAGCAGGTCTGGGTCTATCCTGGGTCGGCGGTGGAACCCTTCAAGGTTGGCCATGGAGATCATGTGCATCAGGTTAGTCAGACCTTCTCGGGATTGTACCAGGACAATCAAGTGGTGGCGCTCATCATTCTTGACCTTCATGTCACCGCACATGTACAGCTCACAGCCCAGGATCGGGGTGATGCCGTGTTTCTTGCAGGCCTTCTGGTGCTTGAGAATTCCGTCGACGTTTCCGTGGTCGGTTATGGCACAGGCGGGTTGGCCGATGCGGACCGCCTCCTTGGCATAGTCCTCAGAGGTGCCGACGCCGTCGAGTTGACTGCTTGATGTATGGAGATGGAGGTGACAGAACGACAATTTATTTTACCGTTGATATGGTGCTGGTCACATGACGGAACCCCGGGGCGGTGAAGGCCAGCAGGTTGCCTGCCATCCGGAACCTGCGGGTGGTCCCCATGATGTCCAGCAGGTACTTGGGGCTGATACTGATGGCCGCCCCATCGGGCCAGCCCCGCTCCACCGCCGGCACACGGTCGGTGACGCTCCCGGAGCTGCGCTCACCCATGACCACGATATCCTGGTCATCCTTCCTTATGGTGACGTACTCCATGCCCCCATCCAGGGCCGAGGCCATGACTGCCGCCCGCTCCAGGGCAGGCTTCAATGCCTCAGGCAGTTCCCATTCATCCCCGGATTCCTCAGGGAACAGGTTTATCACCCCGTCCACCGGGAAGCTGCCCCCCAGGAGCCTGCTGGAGAACACCGCCCCGTTGCTGTCCATGAAGTGCACCCATGACGGGGTGGCCGCCCAGGACTCCAGGCCGTCCATGGAGGCGATTTGGGCCGCTGCCTTGGCTGGGATCACGAACTGGGCAAAATCTCCTTCAGCCATGGGGCATTCCAGTTCAGCCCAGGAGCACCTGAAGTTGTCCGTGGACAGCATGCGGTCGACCATGATGCATACGCCGGCCCAGACCCCATGGGCCGGGTTCCTTGATGCCCCGGGGGCCGTAAGAGCCAGCGCCTTGGTGAAGTTGGGCGGCAATGGCTGCCATTCCAGGCCTTCCAGATCCAGTGCTCGGATCAACCCCACGGTGTTGGCCTCTACCAGGGCCATGGACAGGGTGGTCCTACCGTCCGATAACTCCAGCTTGTTGTTGGGGGTGACTTTGGTTTCCACATCTAGGCCGGCCATCCGTTCCAGGACCCGGATCATGTCCTGTGCCCTGATAGCGGCGTTGATGCCATCTGGAATGGGAGCAGGGTGGGTCACGCTCACATGGTCGTTGTACGTCTGGGCCAGCCCTGGGGACAGCACCACAGTGTCCGCCCCCTGGACTATAGCCCCGCCCCGGTCCAGCCCGGGCATGACTGCCTTTAATGAAGCCAATAGCTCAAGCCTGTTCATATTATCTCCTTATCCAAGATCTGACCTCTCGAACAGATAATGGATTCAATTTATCCTTAAAGAATTTCAATTTTGGATTGTCCAAGACCCCGCCATCATTGATTAGCTTGCCCTGGTTTATTATAGCTGGATCAGTATAGAACAGCAGGCGCAGGTGTTCATTGATGTAATCAGGTTCAGATTCTGCCAGGCATATCCGGTAGTTGGTTCTGCACCAATTGTCATCCCAGGCATTCAACCCAAGTAGACCCCCATCTTTGCCTAACAAAATGCGCCTGCAGTGGCCTGACAACGCATAGGCCACTATAATTTCTGGCTCCTGAAGGTCCCTATCCCCAATCCAATTTCTGACCAGGGCCTTTATATCTTCCTCATGTTCAGGCCCGGGCTCAATATACTGAAGTGGGCCAATCCTGTTTGGAAGTTTACGGCTGTTCTTCCTGAAGACCACCCACTTATTGCCTGCCATATTTAGGAAGGCCCTGGGGTCATAGGTGTACTCCAGATCAAGAAATTTAGGGCGATACAAATTTTCTGAATAGCCAGTGGAATAATCCTGAAAGTCTGCCCAATACTTTTCAAACATGATTGGGCAGGTGACCATGCCCCAGTATATGTGGATTGGAGGAAACATGACTATTTTTGCACCAGGGTCCCATATGTATATCCAATTTCCGTCCTGGCGTTCTTCTAGCCCTGCTCGCTGGAAATATTCCACAGAGCACCAGAAGTTTGGGATGACCTTGCCTCTTTGAAGCAATTGTAGGTATCTACTCTTTTTCATTTTCAGGCTTGAACCCCAACCCTTGTGGTTTTTGATCCACAGGCTGTTTGGGAGACTGTTTGCCCGCTTTAGAGGGCTTGCCTGCGAGAAGGCGGTCTATTAGGGCACGACTGACTCCCCCGGTCTTCCGACTTTTCCCCCCCACTTTTCACCTCCTCAATTATTCCGATTTCGTCGTATAAACATAATGCAATGATTCCTTCCATGTTGCCAGCCTTCAAAGTTAGGAACCCAGGCCGATCAGGCACACCAAATTCAATCAGGTCCTGGAAAGAATATAAGGCCATGAAATCATTGGTTCTGATGCCCACTGGACCAAATGGTTTGGATATATGATCCTGCTTGACAAGCCCCAAGCCAGACTGGTTCCTGGTAAGGGTTATGGTGGTGCCAGAGAAAATGTCCCGCTGGATGATTTCAAGGCTGCCGTTATTGGACTTGAATTCAAGGTGTGACAACCCCTCTTCCAATAGTGCCAGTGAGCTTTTGTGGACTGTAAAAGTAGAGTGGGTGGGCCCAACCAACCCGGCCCAGATTTTTTCAACATCTTGAAAAGTCCGCTCCGGAGTCTTGCAACATTTGGAACGGGTGAATTCATTGCCAGATTTAGTGAATATTACATATCCATCTTTTTCATGGAGTTTGCCAGGTTCATAATCATTGGCCTTAAAGCTCAGCGGGTGCTGAAAAGGGTTTTGATGCTTAAGCAGGGAAAACCGGAGCATCACTGTGTTTTCACCATTGAGGATAAACACAGTTCGATCCTGGCAATAGATGGTGTTTTTGAGCCGCCCACTTTGGTCCAGGGCTACAGCATGAGAAAAAATTCGCTCAGTCATTAAATAACTCCTTTCAATATTTCTTCCCGGAAGTCTGGGAGGTTTTTGTCATATTTCCATCTGCGGCCGTGTTGGTCTATTCCTGCCGGTTCTATATGCGGAGCCCAGCTTGGGTGATAGGCATTGTTGCCCATGAGGTTCCAAAGCTCCTGGACCTCTATTTCCAGCTTGTTGCTCAGGAACCCACCACTATTGATCACATATGAGTGGTAGTCTTTCCATGATGTTGGAAGCAGGCCCCGGTCCATTATGAATCTAACCATGGGGACTATGCTGCCCATGTTCCACCGGCCCTTGAACCAATCCCCGACATTACAACAAATCAGATCATCATTGGTGGGGACGTTACCCATGTCAAAAGTAGAACATTTCAGGCCCTCTGCCCGGAACAAATCCATGAACTTGCCAAGCAGGAGTGACCCGAGCCATTGACAGTCGCTCATCAAAGTGAACATGCGGGTGAAGTCATATCCCTGGCGGATAAAGGCCTGTCTGATGGTAGGGTTTTTGGCACTGTAGCTATATGTGTCAAAGGTGACATGGTTTATTCCAGCATCTTTTATGGCTTGGATATATTCTTCTGTTTTGGCCTGGTCATCATTTATGAATACCATGAAGGGTTCTATCCTGGCCACAACTCGGACTCCAGCCGAGGTCAGCTGTTTTGCTGCCCAGATGCGCCGGCTAAAAGGCGGTGCCCCAGGCTCCAGGTTTTTGTTGGTTTCATCATCTGAGGTGATCATGGTAATATGAACAGCTGCTTTGGCAAGGTTGTCTGAAAGCGGCCTGATATAATCTTCTCTGCCAATCAGGTCTGATTTGGTGTTGATCATCACCGGATAGGCATTATCCCGAAGGTATTTCAACATGGATAGGCTGATGCCCTTTTTGGCCTCAATGGGCAGGAAATCTTCAAACCTGATCCCGAAGCGCATTGGGATTTCCAAGCTGATGGCCTTGATTTTTTCATCTGCATTTTCTGACACTTGTTGGTCACGGTGCTTGAAGAGCTTGTCCAACTCTGCTTTGTAAAAATCTGGGTTGCAGTGTCTTAATCCGATGGACCGTGGGTTGTCAAAAAAACTGGTATAGAGTGAGGAGCGGAATGCATCTGCGTAGCAGTAACGACAACCATAGCCACATAGGAGGCCGTCCCATACATCCAGGTTAAGCGGCATTGGGCATGCCTGGGCACGTAGGCTCACTTCAAGAAAACTGGAAACCTCTTCCGTATTGAGCAGGCGCTCCTGTTTCTCCCACTCTTGAGTCATAAGATTGAATTGATGGTAATTTTTTTTGCGCCCCTTTTCTTTTATTGACCCCTTGGAGTGGTCTGAAAGCAATTGGAGTTGCCTGGGGACCAGTTTTGAGACTACTGTTCTTAATTCCCAATAATTCATTATTGTATCTCACTCCCGATGTTCCAGAATAAAATCGGCTTGGCTATTTTATTATAGCCATCTAATAGGTATCTGATGACTACCATAATAAACCGACTTTTTTGATTTTTGAGTTATCTTTTTTCCCATATATATGATACCCGTTTTTATCCTTATCTAAAATCATTACTCCAGGGGAATCTACCAAGCTATAGTATTGCCTGCCTTTATTCCAAATTTTTTTCATTCTGTCATATGCTTTTGGTTCTTTAAAATCTATTGCTTCCATATCATTCCAAGATATAGAACCTTTTTGATCTATTATTTTACATGCCTTCATAAATGTAAATGAATATGGGGTAAATAAATCATCAACTCCACAACAGCTTTCACATGAAGAGTCAAATGGGAAATTGATAAAGTCCGGGGTTGATACTCTGATCCCACTACTTTTCATGATTGTAAAAAATCTTTTCCCAACATTGATCCAATTATCATCTAAGTTATTTTTCAACAGTTTAATATAATCAAAACCCCTCTTCTCAAATTCTTCCTTAGCCAACCTTGGCATTGTTGAACGGTAATTATAGAAACTGACGTGTTTGGCTTGGCTTTTAATACAATTATCTCGATATCCTTCAAATATTTCATCAGTTGAATTAATTCCGATTAGAATAGGTTCCCATCTAACTGCAGTCCATATACCAGCCTCATTCAATTCCTTGACCAATAACCATCTCATGGATGGCGGCGGCGCCCCCGGCTCTAATTTATAATTCAGTGTGTCAGATCCACCCATAATGGAAACTATCACCGCAGCTTTCATTTGTTTGATTAAATCAAGATATCTCTTAAGGCCAACATAATGTGATTTGGTTTGGAAAATAACAGGCACTTTATATTCAATAAATAAGCGAAGGACTTTCTCAACCACCTTGTGATCATGATCCTCTATGCAAAATGTCTCAGCCTTGCTGCCCATATTGAATGGCAAACCATGCCTGAGGCATTTTATTGACCAGTCTTGATAGTCTTTGTCTGACCCAAATGCTTTATCAAATACTTTTTTATAATCATCGGGATCACAGGACCTTACTAGTTCACGATGCCATCCAGTGTAATATTTGTTGAACAGTTCATGATCCATTTCCCGACAAAAACACCACCAGCATCCCATGGAACACCCAGAGAAAATATCCCCACCGAAGGCTTGTGGGCAAACCAAACTATCACCTCTCCAACCAATGATTGAGCCGAATTTTAGTTTAGATATGTCTTTTTTCATTTTCTCCATCCTAACGGCCTTTCGTAATGGTATGGTGGAGCTGTGAGTGTTGGATATGGAATCCCAAGGGTTTCTTTAATCCATCTTAAATAGGGCACTTCTTGTGGATTGATTCCGATAAAATTAGCCGCCTGGCAATCCATTCCCCACATATCCTCTGATGTGATAATGATATTTGATTGTACTGGTAACCCGTAGTGTTCAGAATATTCTGAGCCAACTATTCCATCCATTATACAAAAACTTACCTTGTCCTTCATAATAAAATATAGGTCATGTAGCCTCTTATGTAAAATCTCAATACTGCCTCTTGGATGCATATTTCCTTTTTGAGCAATTATCCCCATCATGTTTTTAATGGCTCCAGTAACCAATGCCATTTTATGAACCTTTAACTTTGGGAGATTTATGATGGCATCACAACTCAAGACAACATCAGATATTTTTACTCCAAATAGGCTTTTGTATTGATGATTTGCTCGGACTAAAGTGAATTCATGAAACCGCTTGCCTTCCTGTAAACCTATTAATTCCACTCCATATTTTTTGGGCAGGACGTCATATTTGGATAGGTATATAGTTGCTTGCCATTGATCTTTAAACCCACAATCTCCAATAATAATGGAGGCTCCTTGATCTAATAGAACTTGGATAACTGCTTCAATTAGGGAAATGTCTGTTGATGAGGCACGCTCCCACTTAGTCTTGGGCATTACCAAGTTTGGCTTTAAAAAAACTTTCCGTCCATGAAATCCTCCCGGAAGCTGCTCTTCAATGAGCTTCCGGGAGATTTGGTTGGTGTGGATTATCATTTATTTCAGTTGGAATTGGCCATCAGCCTGGAATGACAGCAAATCCAGGCCGTTGAAGAATTTCAACCCCATGGACACCAGTGTCGCAGATTCTTTGGCATTATCCTTGCCGCCCTTCTGAACATAAAGGGTGTTGGCTGCCATAGCCAGGGACTCCTTGGTAAAGGCGCCACCTGATTTCAGGCATTCACAAACAGAATCAATCCGGCTGTATTTCTCTCCAGCCGGGGCTTTGGGCTCTTTGGGCTTGGCCGATGCAGATTTCTTTTTGGGCCCTGCTTCGGCCATGATCGTCTGGCACTCCTCGGCCCGCTTGCAGGGCTTGGCGCAGGCCTCATCGGTGGCATCATAGCCCTTGCCGAACTCCGGGCATTCCTTGGGTGGGACAATGGTTTCTTCGCCGATGACTTCGGTTTCGGCCTTCTCTGCCGGCCCCGCCTCAGCCCCGTCTTGGACCACCGCTTCCTTGGGATCGGGCTGCCCGGTAGCTTCTGCTGCTGCGGCCTCGGGGGATTGTGGCTCAACTGCCGACAGGGCCTCGTAGGTGGCCAGGGTCTCGGGCTTCAGGTTGCCGGCCCGCTCATCCACCCAAATCTGTTCTTCGGGGTTCTCCGGGTTGGGGCCGATGCAGCCGCCGATGGTGTTGACGATGAAATCAATGAGCACCTGCCGGCCAGCTACGTGGTTCTGTTTGATGTCCAGGACGGTGGCGATGTCTTTGACTGCCTTCTGGAGGTCTGGGTGTTTCACTTCTTCAATGGTCATGGTCATTCTCCTTGGTTAGGTTTTGGTTCTTATTTTTTTTGGATTGATTATCCTGATGTATTATTATAGCCGATTGTGATGAATTCATTAGGGATTTTTTGCAATTATTTTGGTTCATGGTCGTTTTTTCAAAAAATTATCATGCCTTTCCTTGCATTTCATACAGCGGCCTATTAAGTCTTGCAGGGATTTGTCGCTGTCCACTTGCCCAAGCTCTACGTGGTAAAAATCAGCTGGGAATGGGCTTTGGTGATTGTACCCCCTCTCGGTCATTTCCTGGGCCAATTGGTCATGGCGGGCAGCCAGATTGTGGACTTCAACCAACCCACGGTTAAGATAGCCCTGGATTGACTTGCCCTTGGCAATGGTGCCAAGAAACATATGACTTTCTACATGCTCGCCGAGCAGGTGCTGTCGGCAAAGGATTTTTGGGTTGACCATCCAGAGTCTCATGATGTTATATTATAGCCTATTTTAAGGAATTCTTTATGGGAAATATGCAATTATTTTTCGTATAGTCATTTTTTATTAAAACAATAGCCCCTCTTGTTTTGCAACAATTTTTAATGCGCAGGGAATATTCTTTTTCGCCTGATTATAATAAGATGGCTTCAATTCGATCCCCACCCCTTTGCGCCCTTGCTTTATGGCGCAGTAAACCTCAGATCCAACGCCCATGAATGGGGTCAAGACCACTTCCCCAGGATTGCTCCACAGGGTTAGACAGCGATCAATCACATCAAGTTGTAAAGGGTGAACGTGTTTTTCATCTTGATCATCCTTGGCTTCCTTAAAAGGTAAAACATTGCTAATTCTAACGTCATCCCAGAAGGCGGAGGCATACTGACGCCATATCCAATGCGAGTATCTATTCTCTATTTGGTTCCCATTCCACCCCTTGTATTTAAGAAGCTCTACCGGTATCTGCCGCTCACCAGCATATTCCATTAGCCCGTGCGGGTGGGCGATCGGAATGGGATTGGCGCCTTTCTTGCGGAAAACCAAAAGATAATCGGCGCTGGCCACGCTACACCGGCTGGAATCGTCTACGATTGACTTGTGGGCCAGATTCTTGGCCATTGTGCGGTTACGGACCCCAAGAGGTTCTTTCCAAACATGATAGCGGGCAATATACTCAAACCCAATTTGGCTGTGTAACCGAATTATGTCCCCCGGAAAGTCCTTTAGATAATCTGTTCCTGAGTTGCCGGAAGGGACGTCTGCACAATGAACTGCAGTCATACGCCCTGGCACAGTTAACCTAAAAATCTCCTGTACTACATATGAGTAGTGCTCGAAGAATTGTTCATAATTTTTACAATTAGAAAGGTCCCTTTCAGAACTTGAGTAATGATATAATCCCCCAAATGGAGGGCTGTATATTGATAAATGAACACTGTTCTTCTTTAGCCCTGGCATTACCTCCATGCAATCGCCTAAATAAATAGCATAATTATCTGTAATTTCCTGTTCTATTATAGCCATTTTGGAGCCTCCATTTTAACCTTATATTCTTGTTGATCTATCTTTATAGAATTATTCATAAACTTAATTAGTTCAGCAAACATATCATCAGCAGCCTTTGCCTTCCTTTGTAAGTTTTCTAAAACCGACATGCTACCGCCAGTTGTAATTATATCCACTGTAACCGGCCTTGTTTGGCCAAATCTCCAGCAGCGCCTGACCGATTGATAATATTGCTCAAAGGAATGGGAGGGAAAGAAAGTCATATGATTGCAATGCTGCCAATTCAAACCAAATCCGGCAATCTTGCTTTTGGTAATCAAGACCTTTATTTTCCCCTCTGAAAATTCCATTAACTTTTCTTCCTTCCTTGTATCAGAATCCTTACCAGAAACCTGAACCGCATTGGGGATTATTTTTTCTAACAAATCGCCTTCTGCATTAAGTGAACACCAAACTACAGAGATATCTTTTCCCCCTACTATCTCGGCTACTTTCTCGCAGCGCTCTTTGATGGTGAGTCTTAACTCGTCTCTTTGTTCATGAAGCCCTATCGCGGGCCTGACAAGTAATTCTCCTAGCAATGGTTTGGTATTATCTATCAATATCTGATTTTCAATCAATGGGGGCAAAATAAATTTTTGGTCATCAAATCCTAAGTCAGACGGCTTGCGAAGCGCCCTGGCCCAGGATGCTACCCATCTCCAAAAAGGAACCTGGGCATGTTTTTTAAATCTCCATTTCATTACCTCCCCGCGAAACCTATTTATGGCTGACGTGTTATTATCATTCTTGAAAAATCTGTTGAGCATATCCATATAACCAAGTTCGCCAATCGCCTCAGAACTTGTACCTAGTTCGATATAATCATTAGGCGCTGCCGTAGCTGTACAAAGCAACCGATAAGGGCGCTTGCGCATAAAATCTGTGATCAGCTTTTTCCTAGTTCCCTCAAAATTTTTAAGGATAGAACTTTCATCAGCAACCATACCAATGAAATCTTCCGAATTAAAAAGGTGTAGCCGTTCATAATTAGTTACAGTGATTTTCCCCTTGGGTTGGCCATCATCAGACCTAATACATTCAATGCCAAATTTCCTTCCTTCCTTAATGGTCTGATATGATACTGCTAACGGAGTAGCAATAATTACCCGCTTATTGGTTTTTTCAACTATACTCTCGGCCCAGGCTAATTGTATAGGGGTTTTTCCAAGACCGCAGTCGGCAAAAATAGCACCTTTCCCTTTTCTTAATGACCAATCTAAAAGAGATTTTTGGAAATCATAAAGAAAGTCTGGAATATTTATTGGATTAAATCCATTAAAAGTTCCTAACTGCCTCTTTTTATCCAAAAAATCATCATAATTTTTTAACCCTTCCATTATTTTACCTCGTGACATTCGTAAAAGTCGCCTTTTCTAGGGTCAACATTAAATGTATTCTCTGATTTGGCAACAGCCGCCTTAGCCTTTTCTTCAGAATCCAGAACCCCTACAACCTCACCAGAACGATCAAAAACTATCCATACTTGATTCATTTTTCTACTCCTTAATCGGGTACTTGACCCCATTCTTGGCTATCTTTTCGATTATGGCATGCTCCAGGTCAATCCCGGAGACGTCCGCCAGGGATAATAGGAAAATGGCTATGTCCGCCATTTCCTCCCGGACCTTGTCCATGTCTGGCGCTCCCCAGCGGGCCTCGTGGCACAGCTCTCCTGCCTCCGATGCTATGGCCATGATCAGGTTGTTGACCGTATGCCACTTGGCCCAATCCCGGTCATCCCGGAACTTGGCCACCATCTCCTGAATTGCCTTGATGTCAGCCATGTTCTATTATAGCCCTTCCCTGATGAACTCAGAATCCACCACGGCCTGTCCCAACTCCAGGCATTGCAGGACCATGGCCTTAGAGCTGCGCCGGTCATCCCGTTGGACGCTGGTGCCCACCCTCATCCTGAGCATACGTTCCTCATTTTCAGACTTGTCCAAAATTAGCATGCCGTCCACATCTCCCAGGATTTGCACCGACTCCCCAATGTCACTACCCTTCTTGGACTTGCGCTCGATGGCCGTCTTGCTCCCGGCCTGGAAGGGCATGACCAGCAGGGAATGATACTGCTGGGCCAGGGCTACGTTGTCCTGCCGGTTCTTGACTATGGCCATGCGGTCCTCGCCCCGGAAGCTCTGGAGGTCGGGACTGTCCACGACAATCACATGGGGCACGAATCCTTCCAGGTGTGCCCAGACCTCCAGGGTGGACCTGACCTCGGCCACCCCGGCGGACCGCATGGGCCAGTATTGGAACTTGAAGCGGGCACCCCGGAGCTGTCTGTCGGTTGCCTGTGCCCGCTTCCACGCTGCCCTCCATGCCGGTGGGCTTTTCTCAATCGGCACAGCCCATGTCTCCATCTGCCAATGATCTTGTTTCCTACAAGCAGCACAGGCCCGGTATCCCTGCGGCGCACGGGAGAAATGAGGCTGCTGGCCCTGGCCATCCAGTAGGGCCACCCGGTTGGTACGGTCGACCCTGGAGCAGTTGTTTTCCTGGTTCAGCCGACAGTCCCATACTGGCCACCATATCGGGCCAGACGGGGGTTTGAGTGGCACCCCAGCAATACCTTGGACGAACCGGCGAGTTTCCTTCCTGCGATTCATTTCAAAGGAGAATCGAGCCACGTTGAGGCCGGCATAGAGGGCCATGAGTTGAATGTACTGCACCATGTAGGACTTGCCGCCCTTGTAGTTGCCCACCAGACCCCAGGCATCTTCCCGGACGAACGGCCCAAGAAGGCGGCCCAGGGCACCCGGCAGGGTGAACAGCTCGTCGTCGCCTTCGAATGCATCCCTTATGGCCCCCATGTCCTTGAGCGGCTCGCACCCAAGGGAAATTCCTTGACCAGGCCCGGTCCAGCGGGCCACAGCCTCCTCAGCGCCCAGCAGGTTGCCACTTGCAAGATGTCCATCTAAATCTTCTTTCAATAAGACTAAAGACCGTTCCTTGAAGAATATTATCGCTCGATCAAGAAGATATTCAGGATTTCCAACCTGTTCGTATTGTTCGTATTGTTCGCTTATAGATTCCAGAGTTTTTGCAATAAGCTCAGATTGATCAGAATCAAGTCCGTTCCGGCGATGGGCATCATAAATATCCCGTATATGTTGCTTTGGCGCCTGATCATAGATAGCTAAATAGTCTAAGCACCATTTAGCACATGTTGCCATAAATGGAGTTGTAAAATATCTTGGTTTATAAATAACAGAAAGGCGGCGAAGAATCTTGTCATCTGTTATCATTCCAATAAGAACCGCTCTTTCTATGGAGAGATCAATGGTTTCTCTTTGCCAATTAACCATTGTTCACTCTTTCTTTTTTAATTTGTGCCCAATGCTTTTTTAAGGCCACAGATAATTTTTGTCTTGTTTCTGGGGAATAAACTTTATTCTGCTGTGCTTGTCTAATTCTTTCTTTTGCCTCTTCGGTATGTCCACCTTTTTCTTTCCATGCTTTTCTTGCTAAATTTAGTGTATTTTGTGAAGGCATTTGGCCTTTCTTTGCTTTTTTCATTTTTTCTATTGATTCTGGTTTATGTTTTCTCCCTTTAAAAGCCTGATTTCCTTTGTTTGCTCTGCCTATTTTTTCTTTTGTTTCTGGATGGCATTTCTTACCATAATTCCAACTATTTTCCCCTTTATGTTTTTCACTCATTTTTTGTTTAGATTCTTCTGTATGAAACATACCCTTATGAATATTACTTAAATGCCTTTTACTTTCTTCTGACATTATTAATCCGCTACCACCTTCTCCACCATCAGTAAGGTTTGATAAACACCCAGTCTGTTTATTTATTCTTCCATACTGCTCAATAGCCGCTATTTCTAAGGCAAAAGAATCATCTTCAGAGAGACTAGATAAAATGATATCTTCCTCGAAATCTAATCCGTTTTTCCAAAGCTTATGAATAATTTTAACCTTAATTGATTTTCTTCCAGGCTTAATTAGTAATTTTTCTGCTTCTTTACGATGATCAAATCTGCGACCATTTCCTGTCTTCCCCTTCCCTACATAAAATGGCTGCCATTTAGATTCGTCCATTGGATCGACCTTATCTGGCCTACGCAGATAATAGAGATAGAAATTGTTAGCCATTAACAATTCTCAAAAAATTGCCACGGACATATACCGTGGGCGGTAGGCCATGGCCAGTCGGCGCAGCACCCGGTCGCTGACTATGAGGCCGGTGACGATACGGCGCTCGACGCTAGTATCTATGGATTCTCGCTGCCAGGTCGTCATTGGATATTTTTCACAAACCTACAAGATTTAAGGCTAAAATATCCAATTTCATGAAATGGGCCGATTATCCAGGGTCTTTTACTATCTTGCTTAATTTCAGATAATTTAAAAGACCTTCCAGAGTAAAATTTATATTGTAGGTAAATATGATCTTCTTCAAAATCTATGCAGTATTGACCCTTGCCAATTCTATTTATAGTCCAAATTCGCCAACTAAATTGCTCGGCAACTTTTCTTAATTCGGCTTCAGTCACGCTGTCCTCCTCAACCTGCGCCTGCTGGTGAATGGTTTCAATATTTCCTGAGCCAATTCTGTTGCCTGGCAACTCACCTCCAACTGCTCCATGGGCAGCAGTTCCCGGAGCCAGTCACTATCCGGATCATCATAATCAAGCTCAAAAAATACCCGGACAACCCCAGCCATCACCAGGATTTTTGTACAGGTTGCGCACGGGCGGGTGGTGCAGTAGAGAACAGAACCGGAGGTGGCCACTCCCAATCGGGCGGCCTGGGCCACGGCATTGGCCTCAGCATGGGATGACACGCAGGCCCGATCCTTCCTGGCATCCGGAATATTGGAAGCCCGGCGACGGCAATAGAGGATTTGGCCTGTGCCATGGCAGGCTGGGCAGGTTATTATTCTTTCTTCTATAGTTGGTGTAGATATTCGAATAGCCGAACATTTTCTAGTACCATTACAAGCAAGGCATATAGATGGTTCTTGATTGCTGCAATGCTCCTGCCCCGGCAGTGCCCCATTATACCCGGTTGCAATAATGCGGTTGTCCCGCACCAGGACCGCTCCTTGTGGCCTGGAGTTGCAGGTGGAGCGCACTGCAGCCAGCTTGGCCTGCAAAAGATGATATTCATTCCAACTGGGGCGCATCAGGAGCCTTCCTTTCTTACCGGATTTTTTCTGCTTGTTCCAGCTAATATAGCCTGATCAATGTCATCGACCATAGCCAATAGGCAGTTTTTACAAATCTTTCGCAAATGAGCGCCAATGGCTAAACTAATGCATTTGACCGAAATGACCTTAACTGTTATAAGTTTCCCGCACCAGTCACATTGACAGTCATCGTGCTAAATTTCTGGCCATCCCATTTATTAAGCAGGACCGGCATGATCTACATCCCCAGCCAGGCTTTAGCGGCCGACCACTCAATGTCATTTATGTGAACATCTTTCGAGAATGCCACGGTCGGCCCTGGGAAGACCTCCCTGCCGGCGGCCTCTGATATCAGTTGGCAATGAGCTTCCTTGAGCATCTGGAAGCCTGCCATCTCAAGCGGCATGGCGCCAAACCAATTCCAGCAGCGGAAGTGAATGTAGTAGTGAAGGTAGTTTTTATCGATTGTCCCTTTACTTTCACAGTATGGGCAATATTGAGCATTCTTTTTAGCTGAAAATCCAATACAGATCGGGCATATTTCAAATTTCTTAATTATCCTGGTGTCAATGGACCGCAGGCATGGAATGGATTTGCCATTGACACACTTTAACATATCGTCGAACACCTGACCCACGGACATTATGGCCTTCTGGGTGTAGAAGCCGCCCTCAGCATACCGCCTGACTGTGTAGTCGATGCCGGACATCAACCATTGGGCATAGGTGTAGTGTTCGTTGGGTGAAGGTGGCTCGTTGGTGTAGAGATATGTGAGCAGATACTGTTCGGCATCGGCCTCGGAGCAGGTGGAGATGCAGCCGGGTTTGGACAGCGGCACCAGCGGGCGTTCCTCCGGGTGGGTGATGGTCACGGACATCCAATCCAGGGCCTTGCGGAGCATACCGGCCCGGGTGGAATCGTCTTTGCGGTATTCCCGACCCCTGGTCATGATCTCCCGCATGACGCCCAGCCATGCCTGCTCCAGGTTACGGACGGTGAGGTTAGCAGTAATCATTTATTTTTACCGCCTCCAATGTTGTAGACTTATGATAAAAACTGCAAAAATCATTAATCCAGCGGTCGCTAAGCCCATGTAGATAGCAGAGGTTGAATCTGGGATATTGTCGATCCAATCACACAACCGAAGAAATTCACTATACATCAATAAGACCTCCTGATCCGTGGCTCCAGGCATTTCAGTTGTGGGCACCAGCATCCGTACCGGAGGATCACTTTATTCATATGCTATCCTTATTTTAGGTTTATAAAACCGACCTTTCGAATCTCTTTGTTTATTTTTTACTAATATTTTAGCATTATCACTTCTAACCTTTCTTTCTTCATCACTATATTCCCTGCCATATTGATGGTTTTTCTCTCCTATTTGCGCGTCACTTATCTTCTTGCGAGTTTCTATAGAGCGTTTCTTTCCTTTATTTGACTTGCTGTTTTTATCTCTTGTTTCTTGCGACGGAGCAGGTCTATTTAGACCGACTATTCTCATTTTTTCAATAGATTCTGGTTTATGTTTTTTGCCTTTTCTATGTGATGGTCTCCCTTTTAACGCATTACTGATATTTATTAATGTTTCCGGAGAATGCGGTATGCCTTTGTTCCAAGGACAGTTTCCTAATAAAGAATTGCTTATTCGTTCTCTAACTTCAGGTGTCCTTACTTTACCTTTATTTCCCTTACTAATATTCTTTTTATGTTCGTCTGTGCAAATATAACCAGATATTCCTTCGCCGCCATTAGTGAGGTTAGTTAAACAGCCAGTATTATTATCTCTCCTTCCATAAGCATTTATAGCGTCCTGTTCTATTTCAAATGCTTCTTGTTCGGTAAGGTCTTTAAAGGCTATATCTTCTTCAAAATCTAACCCTAACCTCCAAAGTTTATGAATGATCCCAATTCTTAATGGTTTTCTGCCAGGCTTTCCTGACAATAAAGTAGCTAATCGCCGATGCTCCTTAAATCTTTCATTATGGCCCTTTCCAATATAGAATGGCTGACTTTTCTCTGGCTCGAATTGATCGGGCTTATCCGGCCTTCTCAAAAAATATACATAAAAATTATTAGCCATTGTTTACGATTCTGGCCTTGGCGAAGTCAGACTCGGGATTGTCCCGAGCCAGTTTGGCGGCCAGGTCCAAGACCTCCTGCGGGGCATCCAGGTATTCTTGGTCAGCGCTCACTCGATTATCCTCCCGCTGATCCCACGCACATCCACGTCGGTGTAGACCTTGGCGGAGCCGATCACATATTGCTTCAGCTGATCTTCCATGCAAGTGATTTCCACGTAACCAGGTTCGATAGAGCGCACCAGCAGTCCGGTTTCCTGGGTGAACTCGTGAACTAGCGGCACGATCTTGGCAGCCAATTCAGTCTTTTTGAGCAGGATCATCTGATCCAGCGTGGCCAGTTTTTCAACCAGCTTTTGTTCCGGCATGGTTAACCTCCAGTCTCACAAAATATATCATCTGGGCAACCCAGATGCAGTTGGCAGTCACTATTGATAGGCCGCCATAAAAAGATAACCATTGATTCAGATTTGGATAATAAAACAAATTCCACAATCCCCAGACAGCGAAGAATCCTGTGGTCAGAAAACTGACGCCTCGTACCATTCTTTGTTTATGAAGCAGGACGATACTCCGCCAGATGAACAAAGAGCCTGCAAACTCAAATATGCCATTGATGAGGTCTGGAGTCATTTATCTTTCATTTCGTCTAAATATAATTGGTGTCCACCAAAATGATTGTTGCCGCCGCTTGCCAGGTCATCCCGGAGATTCTTGGCAATGATCACCCGCCATTGGTGCGGATGTGATACCTGAAATTTCTCTAACCGGTAGTTGAGCCAGAGCCACCAGAGCGGAGCCACCAGCCAACTGGCCTTGTCTGCGTACCAGAGGTCAGAGCGAACCCATCCTTGTTCTGAAGATTCTGGGGTATGACCAGCCACGAACGCAGAACCTTTATCACCAAAAAGTTTCTTAGCGATGACGGCCCCGAGCATCCAGTGACCATATTTAGCATTATTGTTAGATAGATACTGACGGCCAGCAACGCCCCAGTCATGGACAACGATGCAGATGATCTGCCATGGCTTCGGCCAATGGCCGAACCACCAACGCCAGGCCTTGATAACCATGAGCGGGTGCATAATGAATGAGTGGCAGCCAATCAGCAGTGAGCGGGTTCCTTCAGTCACAATCCCATCTCCACATCCCTATCTCCCTGGCCAACTCATCATCGTTGTTAGCCAGCTGCCGCTTGTGTATAGGCCGGTCCATGGCCTCATCCATGATGTTCTCGGCCCCAGCCCGCTCCCGTTCCTTCTTGTACTGCTTGGGAAAGAAATGTGCCCGCATCTCCCCAAATGACCTGAACACTTTTTGTTCACCACTGGGCATGGCTTCCCTCCTGCTTTTTATTATAGGCCGGCGGGCGGCAACCGGTCCTGGCATCCCGGAACCCGGACTCGGCCAGGAAGGACTTAACGGGCTCGCCATCCGACCTGAACCATCCAGGATAGATATTAACATCCTGATTCTCAAAGTGTTCCGCCAGGCTGTTGAAGAACTTGGGCCAGTCACCATAGAACAGATCACCTTCATATCCAACTGGTCGCCTGACCCTGAATTCCTCCAGGTATTTCTTCTTAAGCGCCCGGACAGTCCAGGCCAGCCGACCTTCCTGATCCTTAGCCAGATTGATCGGCATCAGCCCCAGCGCCCGTTCATACTGGTTTTTGTATTCGTTAAGGTCTGGAGGAAATTCCTCTCGGGGCCGCTGAGGCGGGGCGAACCATAGGTGAACCAACCAAGAGTAGTTGTTGTTAGTCCGCATAGCCCAAGCTAACTCGACCTTCTCTCCCTTGCCTTTAAACTCGGCCGATTGCATATTGTTCAGCCGAGTGTAAAGCTCGTGGCGCTCAGACTCGGAAAATTTGATGGAAAGAAAATTCCTTGTGATGTATTCCTTTGAAAGCGGGTAATTGAGCTGGCCCGGTTTCTTCCCGACCATAACCGATAAGATAGCTTTTATCTCATCAGGCCTCAATCCATTTACAGGGCTAATGGCCAATGCTCGGATCATCCCCAGGGCGTTATCGTATATCCAGGTTCCAGGCTTAGAGATGTTGATAAAAGGACATTCTTTTTTAATCCAATCGATGTCGGCCAGATATCTGGCGTCATAGCGACCATCATTTGTCGGCTTGAATTGTCTGATTTTGCGCTTGGGTTTGAATTCACGATGGGCAGACCTGGAAGCTGTGCCTACAGTCTTTATTTTGTTCTGCCGGTATGCTTCCCATCTGGCGTGTTCCTCGGGGGTATCATCATAGGGGACTTTGGCCATATTATTGTTTTCCTTTAAGGAGGGGTTTTGTTCACTCTCTTTATAGGGGAGGTTTTGATTATTTTGGTTTTGTAAAGAGGGGGTATTTTGAAAAACTCCTTGGCCACGAACAGAATGTTCGCTTGATTGACTTAGTTTATTATAAAGTAATAAACTAAAGTCAATATCTATACCTAATATATACCTATATTTAGTTTTATTAAGGGTTGGAAATAGTTTTATTAAGGGTTCGGGCAATGCATTGATGAATTTGACCAGCTCTTTTCCTTCTAATTTAACCAGAGCCCCCTTATGTTTGATAAGGTCTAGATGATGGGTCTTGATGCTGATTTTAGATACTCCTAACCTTCTTGCCATGGTTTCTGTTTTCATTTTTTGGAAGGCCAGGCGGGCGGCAAGCACGATTTTCTGGGGGGTAGTGAGGTTGAGCAGGAATATAGTCGGATTCACAAATAACTGCCCTTTTTTGTTTTGTTGGCAGCTTCTGCATATTGCTATGGCGGTTTTGTCTACTTGAATAGCCCTATTGCTACCTTGCCTGTTTGATATGGAAATAAGTTTATCGGCCTCTAATTGATTGAGAATCCTGATGGGAGTATTTGGCTGGGCTTTATCTTTGGCCTTTTTACCCCTTACAGGTCTTGGACCGCGCTTAGCTTCTATTTCACGGTCACTCAGCCTTGATATACCTTGCTGGTCAGATGTCCAGGCCAGGATAGTCAGTAATACCCGAGCCTCTATGGTTGGACCGAATCTCTTCTTGTTACAGAGGATAGCCCATGGGATCGTTATGAATGTGTCTTTTTGGAATTGCCTTGAGCTTGATTGTTGGTCGTACAGCCCTCTGTTTTGCGGCATCCACCTGTAGTCTTTTTTTGCGCCTGGAGATTCGATGAGGTCGTTTCTGGGCTTGATCTTGAAGGCAGGCGGGGTGGCGGCTTCAGCTTGGAACTGTAAGGAAACATCTCTCCTTGTATGCCCCGCTTGATTTGGTTCTGGCTCATTCCCACATAGAACGGATCGGCCTTCAGCCTTTTCTTCAATTCCTTGATCTTGGACTTGGGAATCCATGGCAATAGTCCTGTCCATGAAACAGTCTCCTCGTCAACATAGCCAAGCCTGATTAGCCGGTTATATGAGCTGTCAATATGTTGTTTGATGAAAGGGGTATCTGGGAGTTCGAATTGCTTCAGAACATATTGCATATCAAATGGGAGCTCTTCTTGATCATAGGGGTCGTGCTTGATGAATAAAGTCAATAACCCCTTGTCAATATAGGAGAGGCCACAGTTTGCTTCTGGGAGTTCACGCAGCCAAAAAGGAGTGGTGAGATGGTTTTTAAAGTCAAGGTTGATTGGAAATTGCAGGATTTTTGCCATTGGTAATATCCATCCAACCACCTTTGCTTTCCATCCTCCTCGGCGAAGAGGTTGTTGAAGGGGGCTTCGCCACCCCCTTCAACGATGGATGGACTTAGCGAAACTTCGGTGGGTTATTATTATTATAAATATTTCGGCCCCAAACCCCTAATTTATTTTTTAGGGGTTCACTTGTAATATTTGATAGTGGTCATATACCCACCTCCACCGGTCGGAATGGAATTTACAATGGTCTTGCCCGGCCGATAGCCATAACCCCGGTATCCATAATACGGCCTGGAGGCAGCCGCCCCGGCAATGGCCCCGGCCCCAGCCACTCCGACTGCAAGGGTTCCAATGGGCATCATCCTCTCGGACATCTCAGACTGGACTTTGATGTCGTATAATATGCCTTTGCTGTCGAACCATAGGTCTACGACCCTGATAACTGATGTCTGGCGGCCGGCCGCTATGTCAACAATGGGAATAAAGGCGGCGGCATTGACGCTGGTCTCGGCTCCCATATATCGCCAGGCCTCGCAGGTGATGTCGCCATTGGCCAGGAGTTGGGGCATTTCGCTTTCCTTGGGTTCTCCGAGCAAGGCCCTGGCCGCATCCTTGGTGGTCACCCCGATCTGGAGCGAGCTCATAAAATTGGAGTTCATGATGGTCTTGTTGCCAGTGGTAGAGCAGCCCATCATCATTAAGGCAATCACAATCAAAATTACAGTCTTCATTTTTTCTTGCCTCCTTAGTTTTGGTGGTGCGGGTGGTGGGACTCGAACCCACGGCTTCGTGCTCCCAGGGCACGCACTCTACCAACTGAGCTACACCCACGGGTTAACTCATCCCCTCATTATGGGTTGGCCCCGGCCCTTGAGGAACTCCCTGAGCAGGGTGGGGCTGATACGGAACTCACCTCCGACCTTGACCCCCAGCGGGTAGCCGTCCACCTCATACCGTTTGCCCCAAGTGACTAGAGTAGTGTCTTGGCAACGACACTTTTCCCGCAGGTCCGGGTGTTCGGCCATCAGGTCCGTCAGGCTGATATAATCTTCCGGTTGGTTATTGTTGGTCATAGCTCTGCCTCCAAACATGCTGGGCACCGTTGAAGCCAACTATCGGTTTGATCTAAGTCTGTCAGCGAACCAGGATCTTTTCGGCCTGGGTTTTTTGTTGGAAATAACATACATACTGGAATTGTCCCCATCCTTCGCGAGCCCAAGAACTGACAAAACTTTCCTGGTTCGCTGGCACAAGTAGTTTCTCCGCAATTAATATTGATTTTTAAGGTTTTCATCCTACCCTCCTAATAACTCCTGTTTTAATTTTTGCGCCTCATCTTGCTCCATGTCCCCTGGGTCGCCTCCGTCCAGCAGGATGTTCTCTGCCTGTACTCCCATGCCGGATAGCGCTCGACAGAGCTTCCTGGCCAATGCCTGGGCCTGGGCCTCGCCATCATAGACGAAGAACACCTGGGAATACTCGGCTAACAGCCGCACCTGGGCAAGCCTGACCTTGGTTCCGAAGGTGGCGCAGCAGCCGTCTCCCAGGCGCCAGACGTCGGTTATCCCCTCAACCACCATGATGCTCCGGCCCCGGCAGTTGTCCAGGTTGTATAGAATGCTCTTGTGTTGTATTTCTTCCTTGTCTGGCCCGGCGGAAATGTACCTGAGCTCGGCCCGGTCCGTTATGTCCCGGGCCTGCCATGATACCATTCGCCCCCGGTGGAATATCGGTATGACGATCCGGTGGGGCAGATGGCCAGCTGGTCCGGTCCCCAACAGGTTGTACCGGCGCTCCAGTTCATCTGGGTCGAACCTGCGCCTCCTGAGGTATTCCTTGTGATTGTTTCCCAATTTATGAGTTCCCAGCGGAAGTTGCAGCTTGCCGGGCTCCCTGGGCTTGGCCATCTGGATGGGCAGTCTGACGTCGGTCGTGTATTGCCGAACCCGCTTACATGCATCCAGATAGCCGATGCCCTCGATGGCCTGGATCACGGATTCCAAGCTGTGGTTACCACATTTCCAACAAGTATATTTTGCCCCTGACCAACCTGGCGGGGCGAACTGACCGTGATTTGTGTTGTCTCCGCAGGCAAGTGGGCAGCGGATGTTTATCCAGCCTAGCGGCGAGCTTCGAACATTCTTACCGCTGGTCCACATCTGGATGAACAGGTCGTTCAGGTATTGGCGGGCGTCGAAGTGCATAGTTAAATGTCTACCCCACCAATCTCCTTTAACTTGACCTCGGCCAATTCCTGTGCCTGGCCGGCCCGGTCTAGCTGGTAGTTGAGCATGGATATCTGCCTGCGCTTGCGGGCGATGAAATTAACCAAGGCCTCCTTTCTGGTGGGATAGGCGAATCGCTTGCGGGCCGTCTTGCTGACCCAGCGCTTTTTGGGGTTATTAAACGGATAGGCTTGAAATATCCACCACCCGCAGGGGGTTTCCTTGATGAGGGAGAAGGTTGATTCCCTTAACGCCGGCCCATCTTCATATTCAATCTGGTCGTAGCGGTAGAAAATCATGGTTAATACCCCTTGCCATGTTTTAGTGGGCACCAGCTTGGAATGGAATATCCGTCGTTTGGCAATACCCGGTTTTCCCAGTTGGCTCCACTCTTTTTGAATATCTCCTTTCCTTCTTTATGTTCGTGTGGGTTTTGGCTGTTGATTTTTTGAAAATCCTGCTTGGTTAAATAGTGCAGGCCTTTTACCCTGGTGACCATGTCGATGGCATCTGGATGCCCGCAGATCATCTTGGCTCCTCCCGGGGTGAAGGCCCCGGAATGGTCGATGTGCCGGCATTCATGGCAATTGCCTATGGTCTTGATCCATTTACTCATAAGCCACCCGATTCCGAACCACCACCGGCGTCAACCCCCGCTTGGCCAGCCGCTCCAGGTCCTCTTCGGTTTCATCTCCCTTGACCACATACTCGATGGCGCCGGGGCGGAAGACTGAGAAGATGGCTGGGAGCCAATCTGATTCATTGGTTTCAAGATTTCCACCAATAGCGTAGCCTTTCCGATGGGCCAGCAGTACCCAGGTCTTACCCGGTTCGAACCCCTTGGGCACGGCGCTGATACGGCGACTGATGCCCATGGTGTTGGCCTCCTGTAGAAAATCATCCGGGGTTTTGTAGAACTTTTCCCCGATCCAGAGTAGGCCGGCCATGCCGATAATTTGTGGTGCTGCCAATGGGCATTTTGGGATAAACCCGAAATTTTTATAAAAATCTTCCGGGTTTTTGAGTGAATAAAAAGGCATACCAGGCAGCGTCCCCATTTCTTTACAGAGGGGCTCTTTTTCGAACAATTGCCCTGCATCGACCCAGGTCCAGCTCCGGGCCGGCTTAATCCCGGCCCTGCAGCACGGGCATACAGTCAATGGAAACGGCAATTTGCAACAGGACTGCCCCGTGGGTGGCCCAACCAGGTAGATGCCGCCCGGTTTGCGATAACCACAGCCACGCTTGCCTTCAACCCGTTTTTGAATTTCAATAGCCATCAATAAGCCCTCCACGCCAGATAAGTCAACAGTGACATCAGACCCAGGATGATGGCCCCGTAAAAGAAACCGCTCATCCAGGGAATGTGCCAGGGAATCTTAACTTTTTTGGCCGGGGCCTGACATGGCCAGCCTTGCCAATCATCATTCGGATTGCTCATTGGGCTTCTCCTTTTCCATCAGGTGGATATACAGACCCTTGCCGTCAGACTGTAATGCTTTAAGTGCTTGGACGTAATTAGCAAGCACTAGATAGGCCGTGGACCGTTCACCGTAAGGCCCGTAGGCCATGGTTTTGGTTTCATCCCAGAAGTACCATCCTGGCCCAGACCAACCCCAAAGGTCGCCATCCGGGCCAGGCTCATCGATGTATTGTAGGCCATCAACGGTCTCTTTTCTCATTTTCCTTTCCTTGACTTTAACTTCCTGAACAACTCGCCCAGGAGGGTTTCTTCCTTGGCCTTCTTGCCGTCCAACACCTGCCCCAGCACGTCGGCCTTAGCATCCAGCATGGTGGCGATGTCCTCATCGATGGTATCTTCAGCCACCAGGTAATAAACATTGACGGTATTTTCCTGGCCGATGCGGTGGGCTCTGTCTTCGGCCTGGCAAACTGCCCCCGGCGTCCAAGGCAATTCCATAAAGGCTACATGGGAGGCGGCGGTGAGCGTAATTCCGACTCCAGCCGCAGCTACGTTTCCCACGAATACCTGAACCGAATCGTCATTCTGAAAGCGGTCCACAGCCGACTGTCGCTGTTCCTGACTCTCTTTACCGGTCAGCCTCACTGCCTGCGATCCGAATTCCTTCATCAGCTGATCCACAACCCAATGATGGACGGCGAAGACAATAATCTTCTCGCCTTGTTCAACCACATCCTTGATCCAGCTGATGGCGGCCTTGATCTTGCCGCGGGCGGCCAACTGCTTTAATTTGCCAATAGCTACCAGGACCTCGGCTCCGGCTGCCCGGTCTGCCTTGTCTTTGCCGATCCTCTTGGCCGCCTGGTCAATTTCTTCCTCAGTGGCAAGCAGTTGCTCTTCGGTCAGCCTGTCCCTGGCCACGTCGGTCTCGTGCCGTTCCAGCCATCCCAGGAAGTCATCCACTGCCCTGTTGTATTCTGGCCGGTTCTCCAATTCCAGCGGCACTACCGACCTGATCTTGGCCGGAAGGTCCTTGAGGACATCTTTTTTCAACCTACGGATCATGATGCCAGTTTCGGGGTTCGTCAGGATATGATGCAATTCCTGGGTATTGCTGGCCCCGGTGTATTCGGTGGCAAAGCCATTGAACTTGGGGGCACAGTATTTGCTGGCGTACTTGTACCAGCTGGGGAACACCGTGGGATTGACCAGGTTGATGGCATTGTAGAACTCGATGGGCCGGTTGATGATTGGTGTCCCGCTCATGGCAATTACATGGGGAACATCCTTGGCCAGGTCTTTGACTGCCTGGGTCCGCTGGGCCTTTTGGTTCTTGATGTAATGAGACTCATCAAGAACCACCACTTGCGGATTGATGGCCTTAATGGTTTTGACCCAATCTTTTAGGATGTCATAGTTGATGATGATTATGGAGCCCCAAAGTTTTTGCCCATTGCCATTTGGCCGCCCGCTGACCACCTGCACCAACTCCTCTTCGGATAGCCACTTACAGGCCTCACGCTGCCAATTGATCTTCAAGCTGGCAGGCACGACCACAATGGCAGGGCGGGCTTCTGGATGCATTCTCAGCCATGATAAGGCTTGGATGGTTTTGCCCAGGCCCATTTCATCTCCGATTAAGGCGCGGCCTCGGCGAGATTCAAGGAACTTTAATCCATCTGCTTGGAACCTGAATAGCTTTAATTCTGGAGGCAAGCTGATTTCTCCTACCTCCTTGGGCCGGAACTGATCCAGGTAAGCGACCAGCTCAGCAGCCACATCAAACCCCCACTTGTCCAGCATGGTCATAAGTTGTTGGCTGGGAGGGGCAGTCCAGAAGAACTTGTCGGGATTCCAACGTCGCCCCGGGCACTCCTTTACTTCGGTTAGGATGGTCTGAAAGTCCACATCCCACCGGTCCCAGTGTAGGATGGCAGTCTGGCCATTCAATTCTGCCTTGCGGGGCTTGATGGCCAAGGGCTTCGGTGCCTCCGGCAATTGAGGCAGGCTATTGATCCGCTCCAGATCACCCACGTAGATGCGGGCGTCGGGCAGGGTGGTTATGGCGGCATCCAGGTTGGTCTTGCAGGCAGGCACTGACCATTGCCGGCTGCCGGAGTAGTCGAAATTCCATCCTGCAATGGCCTTGATCTGGCGGCGCACTGAGCCATCCTCATCGAATTTGAATTGGAGTATCAGCCGGTCTCCCTTGGTGGTTAGGCTGATGATGCTGGGGCCGTCGTCCTTGGTGGCGGCCACGAGGGCCGAGTCCATGGCCAGGTTGAGGCGGGCCAATTCCTTCTGGCAGATCATCAGCTTCTCGGCACAGATAGGGCCGATGCCCGAAGCATAACTGTCCGGCTCCGTCAGCTCCCGGCCGCAACGCTTGCAGTGAATGACCGGTCGCCTGTCCATGGTTTCAATGGTGGCTTTGTCGGCGTTCATCTTTTAACTCCTATGGCTTATTATAGGTTATTTTGACGATATTCATTCAGCAGTTCTTCTAGTGCTTCTCCGGCTCCATTTCTGCCAGTTTCATAGCCACTGCCGTATTCTCCACCGCCAGCAGAAGCCCAACATTCTTCTTGTAATCTGGCGGCAAGTTCTCTGAGCCTTTGAAGAAATTCTTGTTCTGTCATCTTTTTCTCCTTTACAGCTCCGCCAACATCGCCTTGACCTCGGCAAATGCCCGGTCAATCCTGCTGTGTGCCCATCCCAGGCTCCGCAGGTACTGTCTGACCGATCCCTGGCTGGGCCTGACCCACCTGATGGTCCAGTCGATTAACTCCCAGGGAATGTTCAGCACCAGCCAAACCACCTCCAGAGCCTCCTGGGACAGTCCGGCCACCCCAGACCTGAACTTGGCCTCCTCATATGGTCCCGGCCCCGGATCGGGTGCTTCCAGCGCCTCCGGCTCGTCCAGGGACACAACCTCCTCACAATAGTTCCGGCAGCCCTGTATCCGGCCCATAAAGTCCCGGCATTGCCAGGCCAGATGGGTGCTGAACTTGCCCTTGGTCTGGTCCCAGGACTTGACTGCATTGGTGAAGGCCAGCGAACCGGCCGACACCAGCTCCTCGAAGTCTAGCAGCGGGTTGTACCGCACCCGCTTCCAGGCCTCGGACCGTATCAGATCAACATAGTCCTTGTATTGCGGAGCCTCTTTCATCAAGTTTTCTCCTTATTTAGTTTTGTAGTTGACCAATCATGGCAACCGCCAGGGCCTTACCCCTGGGGCTGCCAAAATGGGTCAATTAGTAATGATAGATGACTCGGTTCTCGTCCACGATGACCTTGAGCCCGAACTGCTCGGCTAAGGGCCTCATTGCCCGCCGAATGGATGCGGTCCACTTGACGTAGCTCTTCATGGCCGTCCGGGGATTGATGATCAGTTGACCCGGGCGCTTTTCAAGCCGGGCTCCGAGATTGTCGGCCATGGCCTTGAACTGCCGCTTAACATGCCGCTTGCTGAATCTCTGCGCATTTTCTGACATGATGTTGTTCTCCTTAATGCGGGATTGTGATTTAACGAAAAAGTTTTCCCAATAGGCGACCCGTGACCTTGCCTGCCACCCGCCGCCCGATCCTTTTGACAATGGCGTTTGGCCCATGCTGTATGGCATTGATGTCGCCCATGAGCCTTGCCAGCCAGTATAAGAATGATCTCATTCCACCTCTCCCTATTCGTAGGCGATTCTGATGGGCTTGACCTTCACTGGTCGCTCGGTCCATTGGCACCCTTGGCATTCCGGATCGGTCTTGCCCCAGCATGCGGCTGGTGGCAAAATGACCTTTTCGTTTTTCATTGGGCACCGGTGGGTATAAACTGGCGGTGGATTTTTTTCACCTTGGCCTTTTTTAAATGTCTTGCTCATGGCCTGACTCCTTTAGTGGGGCAGATACGGACATGGGCATCCTTGAGGGTCTGTGCCGGCAGCAGATAGTGGAGGATTGGGTTGGTGCAGCGGCCGTGGTCTGGCCAGTAGTTGGCGCATTGTCCGGGCTTGATGGGGTCTGGGTGAAAGCCGTTCTTTTCCTTGTAATGGTCGATCATGTGGGTTCTCCTTTACGACTTATTGATTTCATCCAACAGCAGATTCCCGACCCGGTCAAGCTCTTGCTTGGTATGGGCCACCCCGGAGTTCAGATCCAGGTACCACTGCAATACTTCAGCCCGGGTAGGCAGGTTAGCTACATGGAAATTGAAGTGTAGGCCATAAACGAATCTCTTGTCTTCGTATTCGGAAAAAAGATGACCATATGCAGGAATTTCATTGTGAAGGAAGGCCAGTACAGCGGTGATACGCTGCAGGCCGTCAACCAATTCCATGGGACCGCGATAATCGTTCATCCAGCCGGGGCAATTGAAGAATATGTCCAGGCCAGACTCACCGCCGCGGATAATGAATTCCACATAGGCAATCTGCTGTTCCTTGGTCCATACATGTCCACGCTGAAAATCAGGGTTAAGATCGAATTTAGTGCCGCTGCTTTTCTCAGAATAACTTTTAAGCTGTTCCTCCAGGTAATCCCAGGAGACGTGAACATTGTAATGGGTCTTGCTCATTTGCTTGATGTCTTTGAATCTTGCCATAGCCAGCTCCTTTATGGTTTGGATTTTTGGCTTCCTGCAACCATGGCTGCCTATCAGAGCAGCCAGAGGGTTTCGGCCGTAACCCATCCGGCTCTCATTCAGGCAGGGATTTCGCTCATGATGGTATTAGCCACTTTTTGCGCTTCATCATATCTGAAAAACTGGCGATTGCAGTAGATTTTATCAGTCATGTCTTGAAGGATAGGCGGATTAAGCTGGTAATCAGATTTGCTGTCTTGAATCCTATCCAGGAACAGCTGATCAGAGTTGCGGTGCTTTCCGAATACCCAAGTCTTTTTGCCAACGGACAGGCAAATGCCCCGCTCTCGGCCATTGTAGAATGGAGACCAATGGACCGGACGGCCAGTAGAGAAATGGATTAGTTTGGCAATGGCAAATGCTTGAGGGTGAATGCCAAATGTCTTATCTAATTTATGTTTTTTCATAATCCTCTCCCTTTAATGGATGGCCTTATCCAGGCAGTTGATATTCTGTTCGGTTTCGGCCCGCTCCAATACCTGATTGCACTTGTCGACCGTGGCCTGGAGCCGGGCTTCCCACATTTCCATGTTCCGGTAGATCGTATCGGTGATGCTGATTGAATTTGATGCTGTCCTCCCACTTCTGACAGCCCCGGCCTTGCCTACGAAATAGTAGTTGGGGTTGTTCCCGGTCGGAATGAACTGGCGGTATCGGGACTTGGAGGGAATTTCTTGCATTTTGCGAGCCTCCACCAAATAACGAACCACCCTATCGGTTAGGGTCTTGGGCTGCCCCTTCTTGGGGCCGGCCTTGAATACCTGGTATTTGTTCATGATTGTTCTCCCCTACCATGGGTATGATTCTTACTCTGTTCTGATACCCAGGATTCAAGATGGTCCTTGACAAATTCAAGAACTACTTCGCCAAGCTCGCTCGGAGCCTTGCCAAATACACAATCTGGACAGCGGCGAGAATTCTCGCAGCGGCGAGTGGCTGGCTGAAAACCTCCGAATCTAGATCCGGTGACCCAACCAGTCCCTCCGCAAACTTCACATTCCTTTTCAAGAAGGCTCTTGAGTTGTTCGGGCTTCATTTTCCTGCTCCTTTGATATTGGATTTTTCCTGCGACGGAGCCTGTAATGGCTCCGTTCCGCCCCTTTGCGTCAGGCAGGTCACCTTGCGGTGGTGGGCTGGGTTTTAAAGAATGGCCTTGGCCAACTCGACCACATTGACTTTCTTATCCAGGATTTCCTGCATGGTTGCCTTGATTTCGGCCTTGGTGCTGAACCAATGACCGACTCTGCCGATTATGCTGAATGACCCTCTAGCATTATCAGCCCAGGCTTCAATCATCCTGGCAGCCATCAGATTGGAAGTTTAGGAAGTACTACTGGGTATGCTCGATGCCAGGCCGATGGCTTGCTTGGTCATATGCTTTTCCATTTCTGACCAGAACCCTGGGTCATCCCAATTCTCCGGCTGGTTAAGCCAACCACGGACAGTCTGGAGGACTTTTGCCTTAGCGGCATCTTTGAAGGCCCCCTCGCCCCAGGAAAGATAATGTTCGGGACTTTCTTTGACCTTGTCGGCCCATTCGGCAATCCAGTCCATCAGCGACTTGATTTCCTCGTCGATGATATCCAGGGGCATACGTTCTGCCAGGTAGATCAAGGTCTGATTGCGGTTGTATTCGGCCTCTTTTTCTAGGAGGCTTTCGGCGATTGCCATGGCACCGGAGTTTTGCTGCTTGTAGGCTTTCACAAATGGCCTGGCATTTTCTTCGTTTGACAAGGGAACATAGCCGACTTTCTCGGCTAACTTACTGATCTTGTCGGCGGCCTCTTTCTGCGTCTTGCTTTCGGAAATGATTTTTTCGATGCTATTCATCTTCCAGCTCCTTTAAAGGTTTATTTTTGGCTCCTGCTAACCCGGTTTCCCGGGCTTTCATCGGTGCCACCCGAATCATCAGGCAGGGGTTAATTCGATGCTAAATCTTGAAAGGTATTCAACAGAAGGATTCTTGCCCCAACATTTTTGGCAGAGATTCTCTTTCTTAACAGGCCCGCGATAAAGATTGAAATGATTGATTCTCCAGGAGGAATCATTGCAGGCAGCAGAATGGTTTCCAAAACAGCGATGGACTTTACCTCCGAAAGGGGTTAGTCCGGCAAAATCATGAAGAAAGCAATATTCACCTTGTGGAGTAGCCATCTTTCTACCTCCCGACCAGCTTGGCCATTTCGTTTTTGACCCGGTCTATCTCTGCTTGGGCTTTACCCAGCTCTCGATCCAAGAACATCATCTTTTCTGCCCTGGGCAGCATGTCCTCGATGACCGTCATGCCGAAGTCCAAATACAACTTGGCAATCTGGCCCTTGCCGCCCACGTCCTTGATGGCAGGATGGAAGTTGTAGACTGTTTGGATAATGTTGTGCTCCTTATCAGATACTTCTTTTCCAACCAGCTCGTTAAATTCTTGAGGCGTCATGACCAGCTCCTTTATTGATTTTCTTCGATGATTTTGCTGTTCTGGATAATGGCAAAATACAATGAAGGGCCAAGTTCGCCATCATCAAAAAGCTCATAGACTACGACTTTGGCTTTCCTTTTCATTGATTTTGCCGCTATGATTGCAGTGTTAATCGCTTCGGCCAAGGCAAAAGACCTTTCCAGTAAAAGATATTCAGATGTATATGTTTCAGTTGGATAATCTTCACCGTTTTCATAAATCCTTAATTCTGTCAAGAATCTCATAACCAACTCCTTTATCATTTATTTTGGTCTTCCCGGGAACCGATAATCATCTAAGGTTATCGGTTCCATTACAAGATCAAAATATGATTTTTTCCCTGCTGGCCAAACCCGGCCCCGGCACTTATTTTCATCTCTTTTGAATTGTTAATCAGCTTAGTTTTCGGTCTCTCTCCTACCCCGTTGTTGGTGTTGAACCCTTATCGGGGGTGACCTCCCGGTTGCGCTTACTACCCGGTGCGTCAATTTAAGCCTTTAGGTGGCCTGAACCCTGTCTTCCCGTTTCAGGAGTTCATGGGGTGGTCCGTGTTGTGGGTTTGCCCCTCGGCCTCTCCAACCGCCCCGCCAGGTTCGTCCCGGCTTTTCATTTGGTCTTGCTTGGTTCCTCCTTAACCTTTTATTACCTATAATTATAAGCCTTTTTATTAAGAAGTCAAGCGTTTTAATTATTTATTTTCAATTATTTTTTGGTTAGGCAAAATCACTAACCTATTATAATCATTGGATAAACAGGAATTGCCTAAAAATCAGGTAAAAATAATTTTGGTCCAGGGCTATTTTTTATCGTTTTCTGCACCCAAAACCAGCTCTATGCATCAGATCGGCACGGACTTCCTCAGATGGTCCCCATCCCCCACATTTCCGGCACCGCCTCCATCCAACATGCCCACAAGCCCTTAATACCCGTTGCCGCTTTTTAATCAATTCCATGTGCGGCCGGTCCTGACAGACAACAAGATTCCCATGATCAAGGTTGGTCCGGTTCCCATCCAGGAAGAACACAGACCACCTGGGCGGTTCCAGCAGACAATACCCCAGGGCCATTTCGGCCACGGCCATCTCAGATGGTATGTAAACGGTGCCAGCCCGGACGGCCCATGGATGACCTGGAGCATAGGTGCGGCCCCTGTTAGAACCAGGCTCACCAGCTGTTACACCACCTTTCCAATGGTTGGCCTCGGCCCTGGTCTTTCCCCGCCAGTAATGTCCCCGCCGCCAGTGCGACCCGGTCCTGACTGCCTCACCACAGCCGCATTCACAGGTTTTGATGATCATTCATTGTCCCTTATGGATTAACCGCAGGGCCTCGTCGTCAGAGATATCCTCTACGGCTTCATAGAATCTCTGGGCTGCTCCGTGACCACAAGGCAAAGTCATGACCGGATTAGCCAGAGAAAAAGGCACAAAATCATAGTAGGCCACTCGCCCACATATACGGCATTTTACCCATTGTCTTTTAAAACCTGATAATACTGGTGGGAATCCCATATCTGATATTTCTGAGATTTCTACCCTATCTCCAGCCGGCCCCTCCAGGGCGTTCTGCTCATTGGCAAACCCGCACCGGTCACAGCCATCTCCTGGAAGCAGATACCGCCAATCCTCCTTGCAGGCACACTTTAGCAACCGGAAATAATGTAAATGACAGTAGAGCCTGCCGTTGGCGATGTCCATGCCCGGCTCGTCACATCCGGCTGCCGAGCATGGCCCTAATGCATCAGCCCATCTTTTCTTGCTCATAGAACTCCCTCCTTATGCCCTTATTATAGCCCATTCTGCATCATATCTAAAATAATTAATTATTTATTTTGGCCCAGAATTTGTATTCTGGCCAAAAATTAATATTAGGGGTTTAGTCAGAATTAATTTATAATAAATTTCAACCAGAATTAATTATTGATGAACTATAATGGAACAGACCCATGAGCAAGATACCCTATATGGAAGAACCAAAGAAACGTGGCCGCAAGCCCGGCAGCAAGAACAAACCAGGCCATAATGCGGGCAGACCCAGAAACGGTAACGGCAACGGAAGATCATATGGGGCGGTGGCGCCTAAGCAAAGTAACTCCTTGTCCAGGCAGAAATTACCCCCTACAACCGATTCTAAGCCTGTGTACGCCAATGATATGCCTAAGCCTGGCCCTATCCCAGGTAACCCCTTATCCCATCCTGTCCGGGTGGCATACGACACCCCTATGCCTCCGCAGCCTCCAGGCCAAGCCCCTCCCCCACAAGCCCCTGCTGGAGGCAATGGCAGTGGTAACGGTAATGTCCGCAAGCCCAGGATATGTGACAATCCGTTACCCAACCTGCCAGCCAAGGCGCTGCCGGCACCACCAGCTGGCTATAAGGTGATGGAGGCAGTAGCCCAGGCCGGATTGAATCCAGATTTGATCACTCCCGAGGAATTGCTCCAGGAGATAAAATACTTGTCCCTTAGTGACATAGCCGACTGGCCTGATTGTCCTGAATCATTCAAGGCCGCCCCGGTTGGGTTTCGCAGATCCATATCATCCCTGCAAGTGACCAAGACTGTGCATACATCCAAGGACGGGGCTATCACCGAAACTGAACAAACCAAATTCACCTTGTGGAGCAAGCCCACTGCCCATGACCAGCTTATGAAATGGCACGGCCTCTATGCCAAAGACAAGACCCCGATCAACGCCCAGTTCAATCAATACAACCAGATGAACATTAGTGGCTGGGACCTGTCGAAACTGGGTGAGGACGAGATAGAGTTATTGCTGGACTTGAAGCGTCGGGCCGTCCTTGACCTGGAGGCACAGGCCAGTTAAGGCCAGGCGGCCTATAATAAAGCATAGGTGGAAGGAGATAAACCATGAAAAACGAATGGGTCATTTGTCCTAATTGTAAAGAACCTATAGTCCTTGAAGATAAAAGCCATTTTATATCTCAGGCATCTATGGTGAAGTTGGAAGAAAGTGGCATTGCGGAAAAAGTTTATTACAAAGAAACCCCAGAACTTTTTTCTTATTCCGTAGCTGGAATAATTCACGTCTGGAATGGCCGCAACTGGCGCAAGACCACTCAAAAATTTGATCCAGAAAGATATATTTGATGAAAAGGGAACAATATGAAAATTGGTGTTTGTTATAGAGGGGAGGTCGGCGGTTTTATCACTGCCGAAGATTACGATGAAGCCATCAATAATCTTATGGAAGCTAAGAAGCAACTTAAACCGGATGGAAACTCCTGTCTGATTTGTGGTGCTAGTTGCCATCAAGCATGGGAGTGCCATCATAACCCCCTGGTGATGGCACGCAGGACTGCAAAGGAATTGGCAACCTACAGGTGTTTCTATTGTGGTCAATCCTTTACCGACCTTAATGATGCAAAAGAGCATTTTGGCTCACGAGGCGAAAGAGAACGTCCGGCTTGTGAAGGTTAATCGACTCCCGGCACCTCCACCAATTTTCAGGAGACCAAATCATGTCTTTATTTTACTGGATTATTGCTGGCGCAGGATTTTTGGTGGGATTTATTGTCTACTGTCTTTGTATTATATCTAGCCGTTGTTCTAGGCAAGAGGAAGCCCTGGAGCAGCGGTTGTTGGATAATGGACTGTGAAACGGAGGAACAATGAATAATCGTGATATTAACTCAGGGTTGGCGCCCCCGGCTGCCTACTGCTGAAAGCCGTTTTGCTTTGCGCCTTATTCACTGCTTCAATTTTAGTTCCAGTCCCGGCCAGCCAACCCACCCCTGCAGTCAGCTACATTGGCCCGCACTCAGGGGTGAAGCGCCCGGACTGGATCACCTTTACTGCCGCTATGGCAAAGCATTATCAGGTCAGGCCAGAGTTTGCTCTGGGAGTGGCCTTCGCCGAATCGAGCAAGGGTCGGGCTGATTTCAGGTTTGGCCGCGTGGGCAGATACTGGCTCCCCTGGGGAATTCACAACTATGTGGTCAAGGAGCGTGGGTGGCCAGTCTGGGATATCTACGTACAGACCGAGGTGGCCATTCGGGCGCTGTCTGATCATATGGCCAGGGCCAAGCGCAGGCACCCTGGAATATCTACTAGCAGGGCTGAGGAATTGGCCTTGCGCAAATACAATGCTTCATTCAATTCTGGCTATCTCAGGCGGGTCCGAGAGGGCGAACGCAGGTTTAGGAGTATGGTGAAATGAAGGTTATTTTTGATAATCTCCGTGAATTTAACTTGGCCAGGGACAGTTTTCTGTCTCAGGAACTGTTTATGGCTAAAATAACGAGGCTGGATTTTTCCAGGGATTTTGACCATCCTAATGAATTTAATGCAACCGGGGAAATGACTCCAGCTGATCAGAGGGCTGCAGAACAAATTATTAAGGATGATGCTTCTCCCATAGGTTCTGATTGGTAAATGAGCCAAGATCATCCTTATATTCCAGCGACCAGGCCGGCCAGCAAGGAAGAGGCGGTCATGCTCTATGGCCCGTTTGTCGGTCACTGGGCCAACCATTATATGGCCAATTCCCCAGACGGTCTGCGTAACCTTGATGATCTGGTCCAAGATGGATGGTTGGGAGTCTTGGCCGCCTGGGATGACTATGATCCGGCTAGGGGCATGACATTCCGCACCTACGCTACATATAAGATTCGCTGGGCCATATTCAATGGCGCTAGGGAAATGGATAGAAATACAGCCCGTCTGTATGCGCAGAAGGTTCGGGGTACCGACAAGCCGGAGTATTATGCCCTGTTCAATCCTGTCAGACTGGATGACCCGCGATATGATGCTATGCAGGTTGCAGAGGAAGGCTCCAGTGCCCATGAGCAGACGGCCGCAGACGAATCATTCAGGGTCATGCTCTCCTTCATTCGCAAGCCCAGGATCAGGTGGGTCCTGGACCAGTATTACCGGGCCTGCCGTACCCTGAATGACATTGGGATTGACCTTGGGGTGTCCAGGGAGCGGGCGCGGCAGTTGTTGGTCCAGGGCCATGATGCGATCAGGACAAAACTGGAAAGGCAAAGAAAATGATTTTTTATGTTTATTGCCTTCGTAGGCCAGATAAGGCAGACCTATTTGATCCAGCTAAAAACCAACCTTTTTACATAGGTAAGGAATCTATCAGGATAGCCTATTAAAAAAAGGAAACAAATGTTATTGATTGATATGAATAATCTATGCATGCGAGAGGCATTCGCCAAGGCCGGCCTGACCCACCACGGCCGACCCAGCGGAGTCATATATGGGTCACTCCAACAGCTCCGATTGCTTATGGGCCGTTTCCCGGGCGAGATCATATGCTGCTGGGATGCCCCTCGCAAATCCCTGCGCCGGAGACAATTCTGGGCTGGATACAAGGCTAATCGTGAAGGCAAGGAACCATCAGAGGCTGCTGAGGACGCATATCCCCAGATGGTTATGCTGAGGCAAGAACTGCTACCCCGCTTGGGCCTGCCCAACCAATTCCTGCAGGATGGCTATGAAGCGGATGATTTAATAGCCTATATGGCCAGAGAATCGTTTTATTGGGTTGACGGGCACAGGTTCGTCATTGCCTCTTCGGACAACGACCTGTACCAACTACTGGGCCCACGGATTTCCGTCTATGATTTGGGGAAAAAAGCCAACTACAGTTGGCAGAATCTGAAAGAAAACCATGGGGTATTGCCGGGCCAATGGGCGGAGGTCAAAGCCATTGCCGGAGATTCCTCTGATGGGATTGATGGCGTGCCTGGAGTTGGGATCAAGACGGCGGTGAAATATCTTCATGGGCAGGCAGGAGCCAAGGCAGTGGCCAAGGTCCAGGCCGCTACCGACATTATAGTCCGCAACCGCAAATTGATAATCCTGCCTTGGCCTGGTTGCGATCCTGGTCCGGTTCAGACCTCTCAATTTGATGAGCGGGAGTTCATGCGGATCTGTGCCGAGTGGGGGATCAGGAGTTTAGATAGATAAGATGTCCTCTGCCCAACCCCAACCAACACCCCAGCTCCCCAGTGAAGGTGAATTACTTCGGGAGTTGTGCAATCGCAGCTTCCATCGCTTCCTCCGGGAGTTCTGGTCTACAATCTGCCATGACCAATTCCAGGACAACTGGCATATCCAATATCTCTGCAAAGAACTCCAACAGGTGGCCGAGCGGGTGGCCAACAGGGAACCAAACCCGTTTGATCTGATCATTAATGTCCCGCCTGGCACTACCAAGAGTATTGTCTGCTCGGTAATGTTCCCGGTCTGGTGCTGGACCAAGTGGCCATGGATGCGTTTCTTGACCTTCAGCTACAACCAGCAGGTGGCCATCAAGTCTGCCGACGGTTCCAAAAAGATCATTGAGTCAAGACTATTTCAGTCAGTCTACCCGGATATCCGCCTGCGCAAGGGCAAGGAGGGTGTGACTGACTATGAGATCAGCATCCTTGGTCAATATGGCTGGGACCCGGCCGGTGGCGGTAGGTTCAGTTCATCCGTGGGTGGTTCAGGCACGGCCTTTCATGGGGACATCCTGATACCGGACGATCCCCTGAACGCAGAACAATCGTTTAGCTCACAGGAGTTGATGACTACCAACAGGTGGGTGGACCAGACGTTGCCCACACGCAAGACGAACAAGGCTGTATCAGCCACTATATGGATTCAGCAGCGGCTTCATGAGATCGACCCGTCTGGCCATTTACTATCCAAAAAGAAATTGAAGATCAAACATATCTGCCTGCCGGCCGACATCTCTGATCCATTATATGCCAACCTGGTTAGCCCTCCCGAACTGAAGCAATATTACAAGGACGGCCTGCTGGACCCAGTGCGTCTGGATCGCCAGACCATTCAGGACCTGGAGGAACGCCTGGGCCAATACGGAGCAGCCGCCCAGCTTGGCCAGAATCCCTCTCCGCCGGAAGGGGGTATGTTCAAAGTCGACCGCTTTGTGATGGTTGATCGTATGCCGCCCGATGTTAGCGTGATCAAGACCGTCCGCTACTGGGATAAGGCAGGAACTGATCCAACCAAAGAGAAAAACCAGGAGCCCGCCTACACCGTGGGGGTCAAGATGTCTTTGATCGCCAATGGAAAGTACCTGGTGTCGGATGTGGTTCGTGGCCGCTGGTCGGCTGAGGATCGAGAGGACATGATCCTGGCCACGGCCCAGGCAGACGGCAAGGACGTGGAGGTATGGACTGAGCAGGAGCCCGGTTCTGGAGGAAAGGAATCAGCTGAATTTACTGTGCGCAACCTGGCTGGGTTCTCCATCAGGGCGGAGCGGCCTGTGGGTAACAAGGTGGCCCGGGCTGATACGTTCTCTGTCCAGGTGAATCGCTACAATGTCATGCTGCTTAAAGGAGAGTGGAATCAGGAGTTCAAGGGCGAATATGGGTTCTTCCCCAATAGCAAGTTCAAGGATCAGGTGGATGCTGGGGCTGGGGCGTTTGGTAAGCTGGCGGTGCGCAAGCAGGTTCGGCTGTTGAGTCGGAGTAGATGACATGAAGCGAGGAAAATTATGACCATGTATCATGAACCCATATTGGGTAAACCGGGACCGGTAGAAAAACCCATTTGCGTAGTTTGTAGCGGTGTTTTACAACCAAAGATGAAAACAGTTTTTAATCATTTCATGGGGCCTCCCATTATTGGACCAGGCAGTCGAGAGCAATATGATACTATCCAAGATGGGTGGACTTGTCAAAAATGTGGACTTCATTATGATTTTCCTCCTCAGAAATAGAAGTTAAGACGAACGATGATTTTGGGCCGGGGCCATCAACAACCCCGGCCAATTTTTTTATTTAGGGGTTTTGGCCCGGAATATTTATAATTAATTCAACAAGAGGGCCGAGCCCAATGAACCCCCCGGATGAACCCTGACTAAGATGGAAGATAAACGATCAGGACTGCATATTTATCGCAGCGGATATGCAGAATATTCTAATCCTTGCCACAACCCTGCTGGGCCTGGCGGTGGACAGTTCTGTGGGGGTGGGAGTGAGGGCAGGAGAAATTCAAATTCATCTGAATGGAAGCCATCTATGACTAAGGCCGAGGCTGAGAAATTTATTGAGGGGAGCAAATATACAGACAATGTTTATCATATGACTCTTTCGAAAGATACGGCCAAATCTATTGCTAAAAACGGGTTTGATCTTGAACGGGTTGTGTATGGACGCATGTGGGGTGATGGTGTTTATGCTGCATTAGATGTCAAGAGCGCCAATCTTTATAGACATTCGGGCCGTGTTTCTTTAACAATGAAAATTAAAGTAGAAAATCCATATGTGGTTAAAAATGAAAAAGAATTAAACCATTTGATTTATAAATCAGACATAGCAAAAAGAGCTTCACAATTAGAAGGCCCTGGAGTTGGGGCAGGAGCTGCTCTTGCCTTGGCAATGAAAGAAAAAGGGCACGACTCTTTTATTATTGATATGAGAGGTGGTCCTCGTTATGGAGGCCTTGAACAACGGGGCGGAAATCAGATTGTAGTTTTTGATCCTAAAAAAGTGGTGGTGATTAAAAAATGAGCCAGCAAAAAGGCTGTCCAACTTGTACTCATGTCGAAGGAATAACAGGAAAATGCAAAGCCTTTCCTAATGGCATTCCTGTGGTATTCACTTCTGGCCAATTCCTTCATGACAAGGTAGTTGAAGGACAGGTCGGTGATTTTGTTTATCAAAAAGCCCCTCAACAAACCTATCAAGTATATCGGGTTCCTCAGGAGTAGTATATGGCTGCCAACCCCACCCCATTGAAGAAACCGACCGCCCATGGCGCCCAGGTGTCCAACATTTTGGAACTCATGGCCAACTCCGCCATCCTGACCCGTGCCCAGCTCGCCTCCAACCTGGGGCTTGCTTTCGGCGGGAAAATTTGACCCATGGCTAAGAGAATTGCCTATGATACTCCTGCTCCAAAGCCTCAGTGTCAAGATTCCTTGAGAACAGATTTCTATCTCTATTTCTTGAGGCGGCCCGATAAAATCGATCCTCTTGATCTGTCCAAGGGTCAGCCATTCTATGTCGGCAAGGGCTGTAATGGGAGAGTTGGAGGGCATAGAGTCGAAGCGAGAAGCTTATTGCATAAACCTGGTAGAAAATCACATAAAATTAATATCATTCATAAACTATGGAAACAAGGTTTAGATTTTCAGGAAGATATTATTCTTAACTGCTTATCAGATGATGATGCTATTGCTTTAGAAATTGCTGCTATCGAACAATATGGTCGTAAAGACAATGGCACAGGTATATTGGCCAACCTGACTGATGGTGGAGAGGGAGTATCTGGGCGGTTAGGTTTAATTATGACTTCTGAAGCAAAAGAGAGAATGAGAGTAGCAAAATTAGGCAAAAAATTACCTCCATTTTCAGAAGGACACAAAGAGAAAATAAGACAAGCCAATTTAAGGGAAAATCTTTCTCCGGAAACTCTTGAAAAGAGAAGCAAGGCCCATTTAGGAAAAAAACTTACGCCAGAACATGTAGAAAAAATGAGACAAACTCTAAAGGGGCGTAAACGTTCTCCAGAAGCAGTTGAAAAAACAAGGCAAGCAAATTTAGGAAGACCTTGCTCTCCTGAGAAAAAAGAGAAGCTAAGACAAGCCAACCTCGGAAAAAAACATAGTCCAGAAAGAATCGAAAGAAATAGACAAATCCAGCTTATAGTGCAAAATACCCCAGAGGCAATAGAAAGAAATAGACAAGCTCATTTAGGAAAGAGACACACTCCTGAAACAAAAGAGAAGTTAAGACAGATTCAATTGTTACGCCGCCAGCGAGAAAGGGAGGCCAGGAATGGCAGTCAATAAAAAGAAAGAATATGGAGCTAAGGTGAATAATATTTTTGAATTAGCTGCTTATTCGGCTATTCTTGGAAGAGCACAGTTAGCTTCTGTTTTGGGACAATCTTTTGAAGGGTCACGCGATATTTACCAAGCACTGGGATACGATACTCAGATTTCATGGCAACAATATGTGGGTCAATATGCTAGACAAGGTTTTGCTAAAGCTGTTATCGATCGCCCTGTTGCTTCTACATGGGGTCGAGGCTTTCAGTTAGTCGAGGCTGGCGATGATGAAGAGACACAATTAGAAAAGGCCTGGAAAGACCTGGAAAAACGCTTGGGCATGATCTCTATGTTTTCCCGTTTAGATCGTCTTGCAGGATTGGGCACTTATGGCATATTATTGTTAGGTTTGTCTGATGTGTCTACTCCACAGGACTTCCGCAAGCCAACAACGGGCCGAAGCCTTCAGCTCAAGTATGTTAAACCATTCTCGGGCATGGCTAACGAAGGGGATGCCCAAATACAGACTTGGGTTACAGATCCATCTAATGAGCGCTACGGTCGTCCGGAACTATACAGCGTTACCCTTCGCAATCTATCCACTGGCGATTCTCAGATATTGTCTATTCATTACAGCCGAGTGATTCATGTAGCCGATGGATTAGGCAGCTCTGAGATCGAAGGTACGCCGCGTCTTGAATCAATTTTTAACAATCTCAAAAACCTAGAGAAGATCACTGGCGGTTCGGCAGAGATGTACTGGCGTGGTGCCCGTCCCGGCTATGGTCTGGAGGCTGACAAGGACTTCCAGATCACCGATGCGATCCTGGAGGATTTGCAAGGCCAGCTTGATGAATTCGAGCATAACCTGCGGCGTGTCCTGGCCCTACAGGGCATGAAAGTCAATCCCATGGCCCAGCAGGTGGCGGACCCGGCCTCAGCCGTGGACGTGCAGATCCAGGAGATATCGGCCACCACGGGCATTCCCAAGCGCATCCTGACCGGCAGTGAGCGTGGCGAGCTGGCCTCCAGCCAGGACCGGGAGAACCAAGCGGACTATATCGAGGACCGCCAGCTGAACTTTGCCGAGCTCAGGATCATCAGGGCCACGGTGGACAGGTTCATCGAGTTGGGCATCCTGCCCCCGGCTTCCACCGAAGAGGGGTATTCCATCCAGTGGCCAGACACCCGGGAGCCCAGCGATAAGGACCGGGCTGATGTGGGCAAGGTCCGGGCCGATGCCATCAAGAGCTATGCTTCGGCGCCCACCGCAGAGGCAGTCATGCCTATCCAGTCGTTCCTCAGGTTGTGCCTTGGGCTCACAGAGGATGAGATTGTTCTGGTTGAAGAGGAAAAGGCGGCTGTCCAGGCAGAGGAGGAAGCTGAGCAGGCTCAGATGACAGACGAAGAGCGAGCCGCCCAGGAAGCTGAGGAGGCTGCTGCTGAAGCTGAGACTAAAAGACAGCAAAGAGAAGAAGTACCTGTAAACCCTAATCAGCCTGTGGTTCAATCCAATCCATGTCATAATCCAGCTGGTTCTGCGGGAGGTCAATTCTGTACAACTCCTGGCGGTGGTAGCAACAAGGAGCTTTCTGGCAAAGAAAAAGAATCATTAGTAGCATATCAGCGGACAAATTACCCTGAAGTGAATGGACATCTACGTGGAACCATGAATCTTCATCGCGATGATAAGGCTATAATCAATGATTATATTAAGAATCTTGATAGTATCTTTAAAAAAGCAAATGAAGTTGAAGTGAATGTTTTTCGTGGTACTGATGCCGAGTTTACAAGAGGTATTTTTGAGAAGACAGGGATCCTAAAGGAATTGAAAGGAGCAAAAGTTGAAGGCATCACGAATAGTGATAAGCCGCCTGCGGGGTTTTCCACCTGGGATAAATATTTCAATGCAAGATTGAGCGGCACGACCTTCCAGGACAAAGGATTCACTTCTACATCGAGTAAGGAAAAAGTGACCAAGGGATTTGTAAGCCGTCGCTATGAAGATCCCAGAAACGGGGTGTCTTCTATTTGCAACATCCGGGGAACAGCCAAGGCCATTGATATGAATAAGACCACCGGAGACAAGGTGTTCCGTGATCAGCACGAGATGCTTCTGAATCGGGGCAATACCTATCGTATAGACAGTGTTAAGGTAGTCCGGGATAACTCGATAAACAAAAGCTATCTGAAGTTTAATGTCTCTATAATCTGAGGTCATAAATGCCTAATTCTAACCAAAAAGATAAGTTTAGCTGGAAAGGCGGTGATGCGGAGATTATCTCTGTGCCTAAAGAATTGACTGAAGAAGAATATGATAAAAAAGCAGCTAAGGAAAAAGAAAAACCGGAATGACCGCCACCGTCCTCCCCATCAAACCCAACTCCCACACCCATGAACGCCTGCGCCGCCAACGCCAGGAGGCCAGGGATCGCATTATCGCTAAGATTGGCATGCGCATGGAGGATTCTCCGCTGTTTGAAGAGGAACTGCGCATGATGGCCTATGAAGAGAGCTTGAAATCCAGATGAAAACCCTGCCTTTCAAATCGCTCCAGTCCACTACCTACAAATCCCTTGGGATGCGGCCGGCCAAGAAATTGACTGTGTTATCCAACCCCTGCCATGATGAGCAAGGGAGGTTTTGTAATACGACAAGTCAGAGCGGCGAAAGCACTGTTTCAAAATCAGAAAAAGAACTTATGTCAAAACTTAAAAGAGCAAAGGATCATGGGAAGAAAGATAAGATATTTTATGATGCAAATTTAAGCAAGGAAGATAGTGATCGCCTGGTTATGGCTATGATTACTACGGTTCCTAAAGGTCAGTATAAACTACATAGTAGAGAATATGGCGTAAATATTCGTGATGTCATTTATGACATGTATGGAAATATGCCATCTAATATTCTATCTGAATCAGTGTTATTAGGGGCAAGCATAAGATACCCCAAGAAAGTTCGGGCTACATTTACTCATGACATGGATAAACTCACTGTCTTATCAGAAAATGTTCTATCTGCCCACACCCAGCCAAAGCCCAAACCCGGCTCCAAGCCCCGCCTCGTCAAAATCAACGGCCTGCTGGCCCACCAGGCATCATCCAGGATTGACCCCACCAGGACCACAGGCCTCAGGAACCGTTGGGCTGCCGAGATGGGCCGCCGGTTTACTGCCCTGAGACGGCTGATATGGAAGACCATCGTTGATGACGATTGCTTCGGGATCGGTCCTGCCTATGAGATGTATCGGCCGGCTGCGTATAGCAACCCTTGCCATGATGAACAAGGGAGGTTTTGTTCGACTGGTGGAGGGAGCGACCAAGCTGGTGGTATCATGAAGATGTTCCATGGTACTTCATCTGATTACATTGATTCAATTAAAGAACATGGATTAATTCCAGGCAAGACCCAAGGAGGAGATTCTTGGGCTGCTAAACAGGGATGGAATGATTGTATCTCTGAAATAGGAAGTCAGAAAGTCTCTGTTTACATGACCAATAAATTAAGGATAGCAGATCAATATGCTAGGTATGCCGCTGAAATGTCTGGTGGGGTTCCAGTAATATTAGAGGTCGTAGTCCCAAAGTCGTTTATTGGAAAGCTGTCAAAAGACGAAAAAGATTCTGATGCGATTAAATTCAATGGAAAAATTAAGCCTGATTGGATAACCAGAATTATTAGTCAAAGTGAAGTTAGCCCTCCTCTTGAAGGTCCATCTATAGTAATCCGCAAAAAGAGTAGAATGATATCATTAAGCCAAGACCAATCGAAGGTTTTTTATATTGCCACCATTGTAGATAACCAACCTGTCTCCACCACCCACACCCTATCCACCCCAATAATCCACATTAAATTCGACTTCCCTCGTCTGGAGGACAAGATTCCAGCCTTCATGCAATGGCTCCAGCAACAGCAAGACGAGGGCATACTGGAGCTGGTCACCCTGCCCCGCATGGGCCAATCCCTGGGCGAACCGTGGACGAATATGTTTGTTAAGGATAGCTACGAGCGCGGGGTCATCCGTGCCCGTGAGCAATTGATGTCCGCCGGTTATGGCACCCCTGGTCTAGGGGCTGGGGAGTTGCCGTTGCTGGGCTTACCAGGTATGACCTCCGGAGTGCTTGCAAACCCCTTCCACGTCGATCGTCTCGCCTCAGTGTACCTTCGGGCCTACGATGGCCTTAAAGGGATTTCAAATGCAATGTCTATGCAGATATCGCATGTGCTGGCCCAGGGCCTTGCTGACGGGGACAATCCTATCACTCTGGCCAAGAAGATGAACTACGTCATCTCAGGCATGGGCAAGGATATGGGTATCACCGATTCGTTGGGCAGGTTCATCCCAGCCGAGCGCCGGGCCAAGATGCTGGCTAGGACGGAGGTGATAAGAAGTCATGCACAAGCCCAATTGCAGGAATTTAAGGTATGGGGTGTAGCCGGAGTCGATGTGGTTGCTGAATGGGTAACGGCCGGCTTCAATGTCTGTCCTCAATGTCAGGATAAATCCCGGCAAGGACCATACACGATTGAGCAAGCATGGAACCTGATACCTTTCCATCCCCATTGCCGATGTTGTTGGGTCGCAAAACCTAGGAATGAACTTTATGTCCATTCCAACCCCTGCCATGATGAGCGGGGCCGGTTTTGTTCGACTGGTGGCGGAAGCGGAGGGGCAACCGTCAGGACATTCTTAACTCCCGAAACTGCAGAAGAATTCCTAAATAGTGATGCTCGTGATGTAGGCATATTTAATTTGTATTCTGATCGTTGGCTGCGTAGCTCAGACGGCGAGGCCAAGGAATATGCCTATGAGGTGGCCAGGAACAGCGTGATGTTGCAGAGGGCACTTCAGGTTGAACACTTCAAATCCCAAGACCTTCCGGAGCAGGTTGATTTATATCGTGTAGGGCCTGCCCATGGAGGACAAGGGTCAGTGGTTTCTTTTTGGCCCAGTAAGAGTGCCGCTGAATCATATCAAGAAGGATTTAGGATCGAATCGATTCATAAATATCAAGCACCATTGGATAGCGTGGTTCCAAGCAGGAGTGGTGCTGGAGAATTATGGGCCAATGTTAATGAGATAAGACAGGTTGATTAACAACCACCCTCCCAAAAAATAAATATTAGGGGTTTTGGGCCAGAATATTTATATTTAATTCAACATGGTAATTAGCAATCACAAGGACATGAAATTGACACCAGAAACCTGCAAGCACCAGGACCTGCTCTGTACGGAATGTCCAGACAAACTTTCGTGCGAGCCTTTGGCCCTGGAATTGCAGTCGCCGGTCTTTGGTGGCCGGGTTGATCCCAGGCCCCGCCCACTCCCGGCCTTCCTGAAAGGCGCCTCTAAATCCGTAAGGGCCTCATATGGCTATTGACCTGACATGCAAGTGCACATACGGCGATCAAGGCAGGATTGAAAGCCTGACGGTCGATTTCGGCCAACAGATGGCCATGGCTGAGGCCCAGGAGCTGGCGGACCTGCTGGAAATGACGGCGGTCGGCTGGGCTAATTGCAAGGGGTGTGTGAATGATCAATGTGACAAGCATTCCGGTGGAGCTGCTCCATCTGTCCATTGACGTGATGCATGGCGGAATCCTTTACCGGAAGGAATTTTCCTACGGTGAGGATCTGATGGTGTATACCAGGACCTCGGCCATGACCCCTGAGACCGAGGAGGATGGCTGGAGCACCAAAGGCTGGTATCGGCTCTCCGGTCAGGACGGCAACCCGGTCATGATTAGCGATCCTGGGTTCCTGGTGCAGCTTGCTAATGCGGCTGCAAGGAAAGGCTGGCAGGTTGAATGGAACCCGGCTTTCAAGCCAGTTAAGGATTTGCCCCAGGGATTTTGTTTTCACAAGAACGCCATGGAGAATTTTTAATCATGCCATTCAAAATAGAGGATGTGGAGCGCCACAATCGGGGATTATCAGATGCCAAGAAGGCCCAATGGGTGGCAGTGGCCAATTCTGTATTGAAGAAATGCATAGATGATGGTGGGGATGATGCTTCCTGTGCCCCCAAGGCCATACGGCAGGCCAACGGAGTGGTGGCTGTCCACGAAGATGTGCAGGTAGATTACAACCCATGTCATAATCCTTCTGGACCTGGTGGTGGGCAGTTTTGTGGGGGGAATGTTGAGTCATCTTATCCAAAAACTGTAGATGAAATAAAATCTACTCAATACGGAAAAGGGTTTTTTATTGCTCCTGATGGAGATTTGATAGACATATCTTCAGAATTTGGAGGAGGGACTAATGATCATGTTGGCACAATTGGAATGGATAAATATGCAAAAAAATTAGGATTGCCTCAAGAAGATATTTCTAAAATGGAAAAGATTGTTGATAAATTAAATAAAATGGGAGATACTTTTAGTTCAAAATTTGAAAAATTATCAGATAAGCAAAATGAAATGGCTACAAATATGATGTTAAAGGCTTTTGAAAAAGGGGCTTTGAGAGTACGCCTTTTTAAGGGGGTTGTTGCAATAGAAGGACATAATATTGCTTTATCTAAAATTCAAAATCTTTTGGGAGACAACAAAATTCCATCAGATAGAAAGGCATTATATATGATAGAAGGAGCTGCAGGTCGGGGTGCCTGGGGAGTACAAACTAATTTGTCTAATTTATTATTGTCTAATAGATGGAATGAAATAACAACTAATATGGCTGTCCATCTGAATGCTAATGCCAACTACACTATCCGCAAGGAATTTCTTCAAGGGAAAGAGCACATCATTGTCCCAATAATTATGATGCGAGAAGGCGTCCACAGTGGCTCTCACGGCCCTATTCTGCATCTGGCTGAGGAATTGGGCAAGTTTCCTGGTGCTTGGGATGGTATCCCGGTGTCTATCCAACATCCCCAAGAAGATGGAATGCATGTATCGGCCAACCAGCCGCACATCCTGGATGAGTTCGTAGTCGGCCGGGTATTCAACACCATGATGGACGGTCAGAAGCTCAAGGCCGAAGCTTGGCTGGACCCAGTGGTACTCAAGAACATCTCTCCAGAGGCCATGGAATACATCATGGAAGGCAAGCCCTTGGAGGTCAGCGTCGGGGTTTTCACTGATGAGGATATTCGTGCCGGGGATTATGAGGGCAAACATTATGAGGCCGTGGCCAGAAACCACCGCCCAGATCACCTTGCTTTGCTTCCTGGTGCGGTCGGGGCCTGCTCATGGTCGGATGGATGCGGTGTGCGGACTCATCAGGAGGGGTTAGACACCAATACAAGGCATGAACCCACTTATAATTCATGGAGAAATATGATTCAGCGTTGTACTAATCCAAATTCTCCAGATTATAAATATTATGGCAAAAAAGGGGTCAAGGTTGTTCAGCGATGGCTTGATTCCTTTGATAATTTTTTGGAAGATATGGGCCAGCGCCCTGAAGGGAAGACAATTAATAGGAAAAACAGAAAGGGCGATTATTCTAAACAGAATTGTGAATGGGCGACTTCAAAAAAGCAAAATAATAGGGAAAACCATTCGTATGGAGAGCCAAGTATGCAAACTAATGCCATTAAATTTGAGGCCATCGAATCCATCCCCTGGACCAAGTCCACCTTGGCGGATTTCGGCAAGGGCAGCAACTGGTCCACCATGGACACTGCCGACAAATCGGACATTGCCAATCATTTCCTCATTGGTGATGATGCGGCTGCCAACTTTGGTGAGCTGATGTTCCCGGTGGTCAATCCCAAGTCCGGCAAGCTGAATGAACAGGCCCTGCGGGCGGTCATCGGCGGGCGGGGAGCCCAAGCCAACATCACATCAGCCCAGAGGATCAGTGCCCGCCGCCAAGCATACCGGCTGCTCAACAGCGAATTTGATGCCAAGCTGGATGTTCCGTCGACCCTGGCCGCCGACATTGCTGTCCATGAAGACGGTGGCCTCAAGGAGCTGGCCCGCCTGGGATTCTCCATCAATGAAATAGGGGCTCAAAATCAGCAGGATATTGAAGATACATGGGGCTCAAACACATATAAGAGAGAAGCGGTACTTTCTGCTGCTCTGGGCGCGTTAAATGTAAGCCAAAAAAGTCTAGATCTTGGAGCAAAGAGGGCAACCGAAAGGGTATATAATGCAACAAGATTAGCAAGAACCTCCCAAGATCACAGACAGGCTTCCATGGCACATAAAGATGCTGGCCAGGCTCATAGAAAAAGTGGCGGAGGAGCTAAAGAGGCCATTCCATTTCATAGAACCGCAGAGAGATTGCATGGAGAGCTGGCAAGGAGTATGGGAATGACGGGCTTCTCCATCAATGAAATCGGCTACAGTGAATTGAGAAACATCATCCAGGCCAAGCTGGACCGCATGGATGATGACGCCAAGGCCCATTACCTGGAAGACATCTACGATGGCTACATCATCTATCGGGTCGAACCCAGGGGTCAAGATAGACCTGTATCTCTAGAGACAAAGAATCTTTTCAAGCGAAACTACACGGCAGCCGATGACGGCACCGTCGAGTTCACCGGTGAATCCATGCCGGTCATAAAGCGGGTCAGTTATGACCCTGCATCACAGCGAGGAGGTATGAATAACATGGCAGATAAACCCTGCTGCGAAGCAAAGGTTCAGATGCTGATCGAGTCCGGTGCCTATGCCGAGACTGACCGCGACCGGCTTCTGACCATGGAGGAGGCTGACATCGATGTATTGGCTGCCGGTGTTACAGCGAAAGCCGCCCTGCAGACCAAGATCGACGAAATGGCCGCCGAGATGAAGGCCATGAAGGACAAGTTGGCCACCATGCAGTCTAACGCCGACACTCAGACTACCCGGGACAAGGCCATCGAGGTCCTGAAGGAAGACCTGGGCGACAAGGACAAGTTCCTGGCCCTGGCCCCAAAGGAAATTCGCTCCACCCTGGAGCACGGCCTGCGCCTCCACCAGGAAGAGCGGAGCCGGCAGATCACCCATATCATGGCCAACACTAATGAGGGCGTCTACACCAAGGGGCGTCTGGAGGCCATGGACGATCAGGATCTGTCCTTCCTGGCCCAGGCCATCAAAGCCCCAGTTGACTATTCCGGCCAGGCCCCGACCCCGCAGGTCAACCGCGGCAGTCACGAGGCCCAAGCAGTCTATCCCCCGGGCGTGGAATAAAGCCGGGGATTAAAGGAGGAAATACTTATGGCTTACAACACCATTCTGTTGAAGGGCGAGAATGCCAACTTCGAGGAGATTGCTGCCAATGCGGCTATCACCCCGGGCATGCTCGTCGAGGAAATGACCACCGGCCTGCTCCGGGCGCATGCCATCCGCAATGGTAATGCGGCCGCCATGTTCGCTATGGAGAGCGAGTACGAAGGTAAGGGGGTCGATGACAACTACGCCGCCGGAGAAGAGGTCCGGGTCTGGCACCCCAAGAAAGGGGATCAGGTCAACGCCCTGCTGGCCGACGGTGAGTCCGTGGCTATCGGCGATATGCTGGGCTCCAACGGCGATGGCTACCTGAAGGAAATCAAAGGTGGTGACTCTGCTACTGAGGACCTGCCGGCATCCATCGTGGCCAAAGCCAAAGAGGCCGTGGACCGTAGCACTAGCTCCGGCGGCGACACCAACACCACCGGCCGCATCGTGGTCGAGATTATCTAAGGCCACCAAGTGAAAGGAGGAACATAAGATATGCAAGCAAATGTCGACTATTTTGGCAAGGGCATGGTCCAAGGTCCGCTGGCGAGCTACATCGCCGAGCAGGGTCGGATCAACCCGGCCTTCATGCGCCCCATCCTGGGTGAGGATGGCCATACCTATTTCACGGTCTATAAGGGCGGTGACCCCAAGAAAAAAGAGAGCTTCCATGTATATCGGCGTGACGAACTCCAGCACCTGGGCATCCAGGTCTACGGCACCCTGCGCCGGGACGAATGGAAGTACCTTGACCAGGCTGTCCAGCAGGCAGCCCATGTGCGCCTCGGCGGCATCCAGGACCTGATCGACAACAACCTGGTCTACAATCTCACCAATGCCATGGGCACCACCGTCCTGGAATACCACTCCATCGGTGAGGCCATGGAAGCTGAAGTGAGTATGGATCCGGCAGTGCGCAGCCGCAAGGACCGGCTCAACTACCAGACCCATTACCTGCCCATCCCGGTGATCCACAGCGACTTCGACATCAGCTCCCGTTCCCTGGAATCGAGTCGGCGCCTGGGCAATCCCCTGGATGTCGACGCCGTGACCGAGGCCACCCGGGTGGTGAACGAGAAGCTGGAGCACATGCTGTTCAATGTCGACCAGACCCCGTTCCAGTTTGGCGGCGGCTACATCTACTCCTATCTGGATCACCCAAATCGGAACCAGTTCCCACTGGGGACGGCATGGTCCGCAGACACCGGCGCCAACATCCTGGCCGATGTCCTGGCCATGATCCAGATGTCCATTGACGCCCGCCACTACGGCCCGTGGATGCTTTACATTCCCACTGCCTACCAGACGGTCATGGGCGAGGACTACACCGCCGGCTATCCCAAGTCCATCCGCCAGCGCATTCTGGAGGTCGAGGGCATCAAGGGGATCAAGGTCATCGACACCCTGCCGGCTAACAACGTAGTCCTGGTGGAGATGCAGACGTCAACCGTACGCCTGGTCCAGGGCATGGCGACTCAGGTGGTCCAGTGGCAGGTCGGTTCCAGCCTGAGCCCGACGGAATACAAGGTGCTTCGCATTGCGGTTCCTCAAGTGCGGGTAGATCAGTCCGGCCGTAGCGGCATCGTCCACGGCTCCGTGTAATTCCAGACGAAAGGCTAATCATGCCCCGTCTGACTTAAATATCGAGGTAATCCGATATGGCTAACCAAGCAAGAGAAGGCGAGATCAGGTGGAGGAAGATTTCTGGCACCCTGACTCTCAAGGACAAGACAGTCATCAAACCTGGCCAGACATTCATGGCCAGGCCTGAGGACATTCCTAAGGTCTTCCGAGATACTGTTGTGCCAGTCAACCCAGAGGACCTGCTGGGTTCGGAAACATCTATGTCTCCGGTTGAGCTCGAGCCGCCCAGCTACACCATCAAGTCTTGCACCCCTGGACGGTATAACGTCCTGGATGGCCAGGGTAAGGCGGTCAACGAGAAGCCCATGTCCCAGGACGACGCCAAGCGACTGGTGGAGAACCTGGGCTGATGTCCTGGGCCGCCCCCAGGATGTGGGATGGCGGCCGTTGCTTCATCATCGGCGGCGGCCCGTCCATGCCTAGGCAGTTCAGCATCCCGGATGAGATTGTTGCTGGAGTCCGATCCGGTGAGGTTGGTCCCGATGCCTATTCCCCGTTCATGGAGCCCATCCATGGGGAGCATGTCATTGGAGTGAACAATGCTTACCAGATCGGCACCTGGATCGATGTCTGCCTGTTTGGGGACTGTAGCTGGTATCTGGTATACAGGGAACAACTGGCCAAATGGCCGAATCTTAAGGTCGGTTGCTGCCATGGCAGTCCTGACTACCTGGACCCGGATGGAATCAAGTACCTGCCGAGGGATAAGGCCAAGAAGGTGGGCATTGGAATCAATCCGGGTAAGCTGTCCTGGGGATACAATTCCGGGACGGCAGCCATCAATCTGGCTGCCCATTTCGGGGTTCGCCAGATCATCCTCCTTGGATTCGATATGTCCCATCCTGATGCCCAGACAACTCACTGGCATAAGGGACATGGCCATCCCAGGAAATCTTACAAGCGATTTCTCAGGGGATTCCCGGCTATCGCAGCTGATGCCGCTGCCCTGGGAATCGAAATATTGAATGCAAGTCATAATAGTTCCATTGCCCAATTTCGCAAGGTGTTGCTGGAGGAATTGCTATGAAAAAACTGTGGTTATCCATATTGATCGTGGCCCTGCTATTTTCCCAGGTAGATGCCACGGTTGTCCTGCTGAACAAGGTCGGGGTCTCGCAGAACCATTATTCCGGCCTCTCCACCGATGTCATGCCGACCCCAGGTGCCGCCGGCTATGGCTCTACCTTCTATGTTGAGGACATTGGGGTCAGGTATGTCTATGGTTCATCGGGATGGGTGATTGACAAGACCTCAATTACCGGATCAATTATAGCAGCCATTGGGTCGTCCCTTCCGGCTGGCACCAATAATATCGGAGATGTGGACATTGCTACATTGCCAGGTACCGTCCAGGCTGACATTGCTACTCTCAAGGCAGATACTGCCCTCATCAAGTCCGACATTGCTACCATTAAGGCGGGGATTCCGCTTACCGCTGGCGAGACCCATGTTGGGGAGATCGGAGGCAATACTGCTCTCATTGCCATTACCCCCACGGTCACCGCCGGCGCCTATCATGCCAACGATGTAGTGGGCGGCATCCAGACCCTCACCAGTGCTTTGAGGGTGTCAGGCGGAACGGCTATCCTCCAAAACGTCACCGTCCGGGACTTGGCGGCACAAAACGCTGTCCTCCAAATCTTCTTTTTCAATGCAAACCCAGGAACCGGCACCTACACCGATAACGCCGCCCTCGACCTGGACGACACCGACTCCGGGCTATTTATCGGGAAAGTTACCATTAACGCTGCCGACTACATTTCCCTGGCCGACAACTCAGTGGCCACTATTACGAACTGCGGCCTGGCATTGAAAGCCACGACCGGGACCTCTCTGTATGCGATTATCAGAACAACCGGTACCCCGACATATGCCAGCACCAGCGACTTGAAGATCACCTTTGGTCTGCTGAGGGATTAATCACATGAAACGCCTTTGTCTGCTACCACTTCTGCTGATTTGTTTCGTCCTGGTCGCCGCCCCGGTCCACCAGGGCACGAGGTATTATCCTGTCCTGGGCGGGATGGAGAGGATACAATGGCTATTACAGAATGAAATGAACTCTATCACCGGGGAGGTAGGCACCTGGCTTGAACGGGACGTGGAAAGCAAGATCGCTTTCACCTCCGGCTGGGCCGAGTTCACCCCCCAAGCCACGGCGGCTTATGCGGAACAGGATATTGTATGCAGCACCATAATTACCAGGGCAGCAGGCGTGGGTATCCTGGGAAAATTCCGCTGTACTACGGATGGATCTTTCTATCCTCTGGCCCTTGTGACTTCAACAACCCCCACATGGGGCGCAACTCACGTTGAGGCAGCTTTTCACCGGGCGGCGACGGCTCTCTCCTTGACGGCTACTTACAACGCCACGGCTGGGCCGATTATCGCTACGTTTGTGGCGGACGGGACAGAATATAAATTAGCCCTGATTGCCGACGGCACAGCCGGATATAAGTACCTCATCAAAGGCGGGGCGTTCGCTAACTGGACTTTGCTTTTCCGGTCTGCAACCGGCAACACGGCCAGCCTCTACGCAGCTATGGCAGGGTATGACGCCGCTTTTGGAGCCGACTTTTGCCGGGGGCCTTTGTCAGCTATCCCATTAAATAACCCTCTCCTATTAGACACCTTTAGCGGCACATTCGGCACTCCTGACACTTACGGCAATCCCTGGCTCCACGCCGGAACCTGGGCCACGGCTGGGGGAGTGGCGAGCAATACGCCAGTGGCGGGAGCGGAGCTATGTACGTCCCTTGTAAATGGCACTTCATATCCGTTTGAAACTTTTACTGCTGTAGGTAGAGATATAACAAGCGCAATTAACACAACTGGATTTGGGACTGGTTTATCCCCGACATTTGCTACTATAGTGGGCCAATGGTTTAAGATTTCATTGGATTCTATTATCATTAATAGTGGAGCATCCCCTTGGCTTGTATTGGCTAATGGTGAAGCTGGTTCTGCGCAGATTGCTATTACTTCACCAGCTACTCAGCAATTGAAAACTGGTAAAATATTAACTGCTCATGCTTCTGCATCGTTGCAAATGTCTGTTGGCAACGGAATTGCTACTGATTTTGCGGCTGCTGGATTATCTTGCAAACCCCTCCCCATCTCTACTCTCATCGCCTCTCAATTTCTTGTCACAACCGACGTGCTGGCCGAGGCGGTGCTCACGGCCTACACTCTGGGGACTCAGGCGGGGATTGTGCAGTCGGATCGGCCCTTTGCCTTCCCTGCTAATGCGAATGCTGCGAGTGGTCAGAATGTCATCGTATTGAAGAACCTGACCAATGCCATTCCCGACTCCGACTCCATAACCATCAAGCACCCCATAACCCCGACCACCTACACCATCGCCAGCGTGTCGGCCTTGGTGGGCGGGGTGCAGACGCTGACGCTGGATAGCAATCTCGTGGAAGCGGTGAGCGCCGATGACATGGTGGGCGTGAACTGGGCGAGTTGGAACGGAACGCTGACCTACTTTGACGGTGGCGGGAACATCAAACTCGACGAGATAAAAGCTGGGGTTTATACCAATCGGGGCAGTACGGCCAAGGCGTTCTCTGCCAATGCCCGCTTTATCGTGCGGAAGATCGGCAGTGAGTATCGAATCTTCTACGGAGAATCCCTCATCGGAACAGCAATCACGACCGTTGACGCTGCGGCCATGGTGGGTACTTATTGGGGAATGTTCTCCACTGATGCGAGCAATACCTTTAACAGCATCAGGGCTGACGATACTGGTAACGTGACGAACTCGAACAGCATCTTGGACAAAGACTCCCAAGACACTAGCAGCTTAATGCTGCCCAAGGAATACTGTCCAGATACTTACTGGCGGGAGGAGGTGGGGAATGGTTAAGAATATTATCATCGCAGTTTTGTTGGTTGCATTGGCAGTTTTTCAGTATTTATATTTAAACAAGACCATGGAATTGAGTAATGCCAAACACCAGTATTTAATATGTCGATCTGTGATATGGGAAGTTGATGCAGTTATGAGGCAACATGGTACAGCAATGTCAAAGTATCCCACAACAGACGAAAAGATACGGAATCGCTATCAGAGGCTTTTGAAGGAGCAGGAAAATGATTAAACTTTTACTTTCAGTCAGCTTGGTTACATTGCTGGTGCCCTCGGTGTTTGCTGCCCAAGTCACAGCAAACTTTATCGTTCCGTTTGATCCTGTCACTCGCCAAACTGCTCTCCCCCTCGACAAAGACGGTCAGCCGGTGAAGGCTGATCGCTGGCACTTGGCGAAAGAGAAAGGCAATCTGGTGATGGTACAGGTTCGGGCGGATGAGAAGATTATTGCGGGTATGAAAGCCGACAGTGCCTCTGCAACCCCGACCTACCGATTTGTCGAGGTCAAGACCTACGACCCCTTGGCCGTGAAAGAAATCCAGGCAAACCCGGAGGCCACTAAAACTTTCCTGACCAAAGCCGTTCCCCTGGCGGACCTGCTCAAACAAGACTGGAGTACCCCGGAGAAGGGTGTAGAGGCTGTGGTGAAGTGCTTTGGAGGGAAGATGGCCGAGTATCAGAGCGGTGGCATTGGGACAGCAGTAGTTGAGAAAGAACCCTTACCTATAGAGCCAATAAAAGAACCTTTACCGATAAAGGACCCTGTGGTGGCTAAATGAGATTCAAGGCAGCAATTCTTACAGAGCTTAACAAACCCCTGGTGATAGATGAACTTGATATTCCGGTCCTGGATGTAGGACAGGTACTGGTCAAGGTTCATGCCAGCGGTATCTGCGGTGCCCAGATCGGGGAGATATCGGGGGCCAAAGGGCTGGATAAGTGGCTCCCCCACCTGCTCGGACACGAGGGCGGAGCCGAGGTCTTAGAGACAGGCCTAGGTGTGACCCAGGTCAAGCCCGGGGATCATGTGGTAATGCACTGGCGCAAGGGCCAGGGGATAGAGGCCAAACCGCCACGGTACAAATGGGGGTGGATGCCACCTAATGGATCCGTTGGAGGCGGCTGGGTCACCACATTCAACGAGATGGCCGTGGTTTCCGAGAATCGCCTGACCCCCATTCCTAAGGACATCTCCTTTGATGTGGCCGCCCTTATGGGTTGCGCAGTGACCACTGCCCTGGGCATGGTCAACAATGAGGCTAAGATCATGATTGGAGAGTCGGTGGCGGTGGCTGGGGCTGGCGGGGTTGGCCTCAATGTCATCCAGGCGGCGTTTCTGGCCGGGGCTAATCCGATCCTGGCATACGACAGGGTCAGCGCTAAGGCAGATCAGGTCTTTTTCCTGGGTGGTGACTTTACCGATGATATCGAGACACTGAAACAAGCCGGGCCGTTTGATGTCTTTGTCGACACCACCGGGGATTGTAATATGATTTCCCTGGGTTATGACCTCATCAAGCCAGTGGTCGGCCGCCTGGTCCTTCTCGGCCAGCCCCACTACGAAGCCTGTCTATCCCTGCCCGGTTTTAGGCGCCATTACTGTGGCAAGACAATCCTGGACAGTCAGGGTGGCCTCACAGATCCCAATATGGATATTCCCCGTTACCTGGGGCTATGGAAAGCTGGGCGCCTGCCGGTCGAGCAGCTGATTACTTACAGGTTCTCGTTGGATCAGGTCAATAAAGCCCTTGACATGGTCAGGTCGGGCATTGCCGGCCGGGTCATCCTGGAAATGGAGTAATTTATGACAGACAGAGAAAAATTGTATTTAAAGGAAGACTTGCAAAAGGTGTTTTGGTTCTTCTTAATGGGTTTATTGGGAGCTTTTCTTTTCGTTACTCCCTTTAAGACATTGCAACTTATAGGTGCTGGATTTTTATGTCTATCGCTTATAGTAATTACTGCTGGGCTTGACTCATATTTCTTCTGGAAATCTGTGTATGAAGAGAAAAACGAAGGTGGCATTTATGGTGGCTTTGATTCCCTACTATAAGGCATTAATCGCATGAAAACAGTATTAATAACCGGGGCCAACCGGGGCCTGGGGCTAGAGCTAGCCCAAGCATTCTCTGACTCGGGCTACAAGCTGATCCTCCATTGTCGCAAGGATGGGGGATTCCTACGGCTCAGGTTCCCGACTGCCAAGGTGGTGACAGGCGACCTCCGCTCCCCTCTGGTGCTGGATGAGCTTGGGTCGCTCAGTGAGTGGGTTGACATCCTGGTGAACAATGCCGGGGTGCGGGTCGCAAACAAGATTGACAATATCTTGGATAGACAGATCAGGAAAATGTTGGATGTCAACCTTATGGCCCCGATAATCCTGACTAGGTTGCTCTGGCCGGCTCTGGCCTCCAGGAAGGGGATGATTGTTAATATTGGATCATTGGCTGGGCAGTCGGGCGGCCCTGGTGAGTCAATCTATGCGGCCACCAAGGCCGGGCTCGCAGCCTTTTCCGAAACTCTTCAATATGATGCTACCACGGCCGGAGTCAGGGTGGTAAACATCAGCATAGGAGCCATGAAGACAGACATGACTTCAGATCGCAGGGATAGAGATAAGTTGATCGATCCTGCCGAGGCGGCAAGATTCATCGTTGATGTTTGCAATCGGGAACACTCCACAATCAGGATTTCATCCTACGAGCTGAGACGGGGACTGTATTGAATATCGGCGGCAATGTCATGGTCATCGGGGATGTCATGCTGGATGAATACATCTTGGGAGAGACATCCAGGATTTCCCCGGAGGCTCCTGTCCCCGTAGTCGAGGTGGCCTCCCGTGAGCGTACCCTGGGCGGTGCCGGAAATGTGGCTTTGAACCTTGTTTCTCTCGGCTGCAAGACCTGGCTGTTTGGAGCTAGGGGTTCTGACCGCTCCGGGGACCGGCTTTGTGCCCTCCTTTCGAATAATGGCATTCTGGATCGGCTGGAGATCGACCCAGCCCTGCCTACGACCACCAAGACCAGGATTATCGCCAATGGCCAGCAGCTACTCAGGTTTGACGAAGAGAAGCGGTTTAATGGGTGGCACGGCAATTATGACATTATGATCTCAGATGCAATCACCACTCTGGCTGCCCAGATGGTCGGGGCTGTGGTTCTGTCTGACTACAATAAAGGGGTATTGTCCAGGGACCTGACATCCAGGTTGATCGACACTTGCCGGGGTATGGGCATCCCCATTCTGGTGGACCCCAAGCGGGGCGAATGGGATATCTATCATGGTGCCAGTCTGGTCAAGCCGAATCTGATGGAGCTATCCCAGGCCGCTGATATCCCGCTTCACAAGTTGGTTAATGGGGAGATTGAATCAGCCTCCAGGAGACTCATGAAGGAACATGACATTGGTGCGGTTCTGGTCACCATGGGTGCCAAGGGAATGCTCTTGATTGATGACCAGACCACCGAGGCCATAGAATCGAAAGCCCAGGAGGTATTTGATGTCTCTGGTGCCGGGGATACTGTAGTGGCTGTCATGGCCGCCTGCCTGTGCTCGGGTCATGGACTGTTGGAATCGGCCCGTATGGCCAATGCTGCGGCAGGGATTGTAGTGGGCAAGCGAGGCACTAGACCGGTGGCCCTGGCGGAGTTGGAGGCGGCCCATGATTGAACAATTCCTATCCGAAATCAAGGTCTATGATTTGCCTGTAACCAAAGGCAGGCTTGGCAACGAGGCCGATGGCGGCTATGTGGTTGCAATGGAGCACCTGGCCCTGGCAGAGAACCTATACAGTTTCGGCATCGGCAATGATGTGGGATTTGAGCTGGATTTTCTTCAGATGTTCCCAAGAGCTGGGGTTTTCCTGTTTGACCCGACCATTCAGGCTCCTCCGGTAGCCCATGAGCAATTCAGGTTTTTTCGCCAGGCTGTCGATTGCAATTCCAGGGATGGGGGCCTGCCGGAGAATGTTCCGTTTGATTCCATGCTCAAGATCGATGCTGAGTGGGCTGAGTGGGAAGCCCTGCTGGAAATGCCCCTCAACAGGTTACAGTTCAGTCAGATAATCATTGAATTCCATGTCCTTCATATGGAGCCTCGTTTCGGACTGTCGCCGTATTTCACCAACCTGTATCGGTCACTGACAGACAGACAGAATGAGCAGCTGTTCCGGTTATATAGTCATGTCATGGTCTGGCTGAATACCTGGTACAGATGCTTCCATATCCATGTCAATAACTCCTTACCCATGGTCAAGGTCAGTGGCCATACATTTCCGCCGTTGCTGGAAATGACCTTCCTGCGTAATGACCTGGCAGGGACCGATATCAAGCCAACGGCAGGGCCGTTCCCGGTTCCTGGACTGGATTTTCCCAATAAGAAAGATCGACCAGATGTAATTAACTGGTTTCCTCTAATCAAGGAGGGGTGATGCTTAACGAACGCTCAAAACAGATCAGGCGGGATACAATAGCTCTTTCTAAGGCCAATGGCGGCTACCACTATGGGGGCTGTTTCTCCTATGTGGAAATCCTGATTGCCTTGTTCGACCATGTCATGGGTCCAGATGACCGTTTCATCTTGAGCAAGGGACACGCCTGCTGGCCGTTGTATGTGATCTTACGGGAACGGGGCCTCAACCCCAAGCTTGGGGGCCATCCGGAACGAGACCCAGCCAACGGCATCTGGGCCACCACCGGCTCTTTGGGCCATGGCCTGCCGACTGCCGTGGGCATGGCCCAGGCCAAGAAGATGAGAAATGAGTCGGGCCGCATCTTCGTGGTCATGGGCGATGGTGAGTGCCAGGCCGGAACCATCTGGGAGTCTATGCTGATTGCCGCTAGGTTCAAGCTGGATAATCTCGTGGTTATCGTGGACTGGAATGGGATCCAAGGGTCGGACTTCTGCGATAAGGTGCTCGATGCTGGGGGAGTCCGGGAGCTCGGGCTAGCTGCCATCACTGGTTGGGAAGGAGTCCAGGTTGATGGCCATGACCTGGTTGAGCTTACTGATATTCTGTTCCAGGGATATCCGAGACCGGCCATGGTCGTTGCCATTACCGTCAAGGGCAAAGGGGTTTCGTTCATGGAAGATGTCCCAAAGTGGCATGCATGTTGGCTGGCGCCCGCCCAAGAAAAACAAGCCCTTGAGGAGCTGGGATGAATCTTAATGATATCGTCTTCGTTCCTTCAGTCCAGCATACGGGGACCTGGTTCGCCATCAATTTCCTGCGGAACTTTATCCCTAGGAACCGGGAACTCCAGTTTGTTTTGGAGAAGGAGTTGGGACCGGGCGGGGCCGATATCAGGCACGAACATAAGTATGACAATCCCCTGGTGGAGTCGACAATCGTCCATACCCATTTTCCCATTGTCCGCAACCTGAATATGGATGTAAACTGGCCAGAAGGAGAATTTTTCAGACGCTGGTATGCCAACCTGGGGACCTTACGTTCGCTCCCGCTCCAGACTATCCTTCTGTTCTGCAATTTCTTCAAGACTGTGATCCCGGTTAGGGACCCTATGGCAGCCATATTGACCCGGGAGGCCAGACACCCCCAACTCAGGCACTTTTACATCGTTGACGGATTCGTGGCCATGGCCACCGAGTTCGCCAAGCATCCAAATGTCAAGTTTCTGCCGGTGGACGCTGCCATCACTGTAGAGCAGAAAGCGGCCTTGCTCCGGGATACCCTGACCCATGTTGGGATTGACCCGAACAGTCATCTGCCATTGCTTCATTCCCTGGCCCATAAGTGGCTCCCAGAGAATGTTACCCCAGGGAACCGCTTCAAATGGATGTATGAACATGGCGATCTGGATGGGCTGCGGGTTCTTCTGGGCGCCAAGTGGGCAGAGGTAGAGTACTTAAAGAACATGTCGTCGGTCATTCTGCCGTTTATGGCCAGCCTGGGCTATACCAGGGCACAGTTGAGGTATTAAGGAGCTAATCATGCGCGTGCAATTTGGGAAAACTATCGTAAAACTTGCCAGCAAAGACGAACGGATCGTTTTGTTGTCCGGAGATGTCCTCCAGGAGATGGACGAATTTCAGGAGAAGTTTCCCGATCGCTTCTTCAACCTCGGCATCTGTGAGCAGAGTATCATCGGGGTGGCCGCCGGTCTGGCCATCGGGGGCATGAGGCCTGTGGTCTATTCGCTGACCCCTTTTGTCTTGGAGCGGCCATTCGAAGCCGTGAAGATAGACATCGACGAGCAGAACCTTCCGGTCATGTTGATTGGGTTCAGTGACTATCCCACCCATGGTCCGACACACAGGCCCCTCAATGCCGAAGGTCTAGTGGCCCTGTTCAAGAACATTCATGGGTTCTTTCCCCGAAGCTCAATGGAGACAGAGAAGGCCATGCTCGACGCCTATCTGATGGGCGTCCCGGCCGCCATCTGCCTCAAGAAAGAAGGGTTGCCATTCATATGAACCGAGTCAAATATGCTGAAACATTGGGCCGATTGCTCTTGAACCCTCCGGAGGGATTTCAGGTGGTGGCCAATCACATAGACGATTCTGGAGTCCATCCAGAATCTTTCGTTGATTATGAATGTGCCTTTGCTGCACAGGCCCTGAAACCCACCAAGTCTCGAATGGTTCTTGACGTGGGGTCATATCGGCACTTCGTCCTGGGGCTGACCTCGTGTTATGATGTGACCTCGGTCGATGTCCGCCTGAGGCAAGCCCTGGGACCGAACGAGGCAAGTGTAGCCTGTGATGCCAGCAGATTGCTATTGGCCCAGGGAAGATTCGATGCAGTGGTCAGCCTCTGTTCCCTGGAACACTTTGGCCTTGGCCGCTACGGTGATCCCCTGGACCTGGGGGCCGATGCCAAGGCATTTGCAGAATGGATTAGGGTGCTCAAGCCAGGTGGTCATCTTATATTCAGTACCACCATCGGGCATCCCTGCATCTGTTTCAATGCTCATCGGATTTACAGCCATGGGATGATCCAGGGATTCTGCTCTGGCATGGAACTGGTCAAGGAGCAGGTTTATAGTAAGGACCTGGGGATGGTACCGGTAGGACAAGAAGTTCAACGACTGGGTTGGTGGGATATCTATCTCGGACACTGGAGGAAACCCTAACCATGGGGAATATCAATTGTGTATGCGGCTGTGATAAGGTCGAGGCAGTGGAGCAGGAGGCCTATCAGGTTAGCCAGGCAGGAGTCACCTCCAAGGTCGAGGGCGAGGCTACAGCCTTGGGAAGATGCACCGAGTGCGGAGTCATCCGCCAGCTGGAGATGCCGTTTGTCAATGAGGAAGAGTACCAGCAATATTATCGGACCCAGTATGCCCCGGTCGGGGGTGACTACAAGGCCAAGGATTACAAACACGACTTGAAGCTGGCTGCCAGTCGTTGCAAGGACTATGGGGTCAAGGCCGGACTCAGAATTCTTGATGTGGGCTCCGGGTCCGGGGCCTTTGTGGATGAGGCCAGAAGGATAGGTGCTGAGGCCTATGGCTGCGAGATCGGCAAGTATCATTATGCTGGCAAGGCCGATGACGAGTTTGTCTATCGGAAACGGTTCGAGGATGTTAACTTCCCCACCGATCATTTCGACATGGTGGTCTGTCATGATGTCCTGGAGCACGTTCTGGATCCAGCCAAGTTTGTTTCCGAACTGCTCAGAGTGACCAAGCAGCATGGAGTCTGCTTCCTGGATTTTCCCAGGTATTTCCATGAAGCTGGTCGCCACCACTGGAAGCGGTTTGAGCATGTCTGGTTCTTGACCCGGGAACAGCTCCATGGGCTGCTGGCCAATGCTGGCTTCAAGGTAGTATCTGTTGATCATCCCATTGAATCAAAATTGTTATTCAAGTTGATCAAGCTACCATGTAGCCATCCATCAATACTGGTGCCTCCAGGCATGGGGGATTCGTACTGGTCCATCGTTAAGATGCGGGCCTTCCTGAAACGAGAGGGGTTGGGTCTGCCAGACATCGCTGTGGTCTGCCCTAGGGAGAAGAAATACGATGGCCATAAGCGGTCATTTCCATTCTTGGAGATGTTCCCCTTCATCCACTCATCCGGGATTAACATAGACGGAGCCAGTCCTGAGCTCCGGCCTATCTGGAAAGAGGCTTATGGCCGCCCAGGCCGCACCATATTCCAGAATGTAGGAGGATTCGACTATTTCATTGCCTACAACGGCCATCTCAGGGTCGGGGAATCCCTGGAGCAGATAGACCCAGACCTTGAGTGTGAATGGGTTCCTCCCATGTTTGTCTCCCTGGAGCAGGAGCGATTTAGGGATCAGATGGTAGCCAGGCATGGCAAATACATGATTTTCTATTTTGCCTTCCAGGGCACCTATGCCTACTGGACCCAGGAGTTCAAGGTTAATGAACTGGTCGATTCAGTAAATGCCATTGTCAAGAAGACTGGATTGATCCCGGTGATCGCAGGGGAGCGCTGGGATAGGGATAATCTCAAGGTGCAGCTGGTTATCAAGGCCATTCCCAAGGCTGTCGACATGACTGGCAAGACCAGCCTGGAGCAGGTTTTCGGGATGATTCGGGGTGCCCAGGCAGTGTTCGGGTTTCCTTCTGGCCTGACCATCATGTCCACGGTTCTGGGCCAGAAGACAATGATTTTGTGGAACGATTTCTACATGCGGGAGTTCCAGAAATTCAGCTGCCCTCCGGATACTTGGGGAAAGACCTATTTTGCCGAGAATACCCTGAACATGTCTCGCGATTACTTGACAGACTGGGTGGTCGAGAAGATCACCGGAGAGGAAAACAAAGTCATCCGACCGGCTCTTCCCCCGCAAGACTCCATAATTGACGGGGTGACTACCACCCCGGAGAAATTGTTCTTGCCCAAGTCCAGGCTACACCGCCGTCGTGTTGCCAAAGTGCCAATCGGTCAGCCGTCACCGGCCCAGGACTGTACCATAGTCTGCGTGCTCAAAACCGGTGGCGATTTTGATGAGCGATATGTTATTAATCTTAAGAATATGTTGTCTCATAATCTTAAGGTCCCATTCAGGTTCGTCTGTCTGACCGATCTTGACAGGATAGTTGGATGCGAGACAATCACCCTGAAGGACAACCTGGAAGGCTGGTGGTCCAAGGTGGAGATATTCCGTCCTGGTCTGCTCGGAGATGGGTTGAAGATTTACTTCGATCTGGATACAGTAATGATCGACAATGTTGATGACTTGGCATTGTTGTATGGAAGCCTGTATGGCCTGCGACCCTGGAACCTCAAGAATCGGAATGCCGGGGAGATGGCCGCTGGGCTGATAGCTTGGAGGGGTAACTCATGCGACTTCCTATATGAACAATTTAACAAGTCGATAATTCCCAGCTACAGGAGCCCACAGGATTATTTCTCCAAGACGCTGATTGCATCGGGTAAGCCCTGGACCCCATTGCAGGATGTGGTCCAGGGTATCAAGTCATATAAGCGGGAATGCCGGGCTGGAGTTCCCGCCGGTACAAAAATTATCTGTTTTCATGGCAGGCCCAGGATCCATGAGTGTGAGAATGGTTGGGTCAAGAAGGCTTGGCGCTGATGGTTATCTTGGTTACGGGCCGCCCTGGGGCGGGTAAGACCCATCATGCCCGTGCGCTGGCCGCCGAATATGGTAAGAGGGGAATCCCTGCTTCGGTGCTTGATGGAGATGAGGTACGGGCTGAGACTAATAATCATGATTTTACTGATGAGGGTCGTATCCGGCACCTCGAAAAGATCGCTGGCATGGCGGCTGTATTTGAAAGTCATGGCATTATTGCCATTGTGGCAGTCGTGGCCCCCAAGCTGGAATGGCGTAATAGAATGAGGACAGCATGGCAAAACAGCAGGCTGGTCTATATCCCAGGAGGTACACTCTGGACTGGTACTGAATATGAGGTTCCATTCGATGACGAGTATTGAGAAACTCCCTGACCCGATTCTGATCACCGGCTGTGCCCGTAGCGGAACATCTATGATCGCCGGGGCCATACACCTGTGCGGAGCCTTTGGTGGAGTCACCGTAGGACCGAACCGCCATAACGCCAAGGGGATGTTTGAAAACTACAGGATCAGGGAAGTGGTCACCAAACCTTACCTGCGGAGTCTGGGGGTCGACCCCTTGGGCCAGTACCCGCTCCCGGATGCAGCTACCCTGTTAATCCCTAATGATTGGCGGGGTAAGGTTGAACAGGTGTTTAGGGACGAAGGGTACAAGTCTGGTCCGCTTTTCTACAAAGGGGCAAAGTGCTGCCTTTTCTGGCCTGTATGGCATCACGCCTTCCCAAATGCCCGCTGGATCATTGTCCGCCGTCATAGACAGGATATTGTTACCAGCTGCATGAAGACTGGATTCATGCGGGCTTTCAGGAATACCAGGATACAAAAGGCTGTTGGGGCAGCAGATGAACAGGAAGGCTGGGCTTGGTGGGTTGAACAACATCTTATCAGGTTCCGCGAGATGCAGGATGCCGGCTTGAATTGTCGGGTAATCTGGCCAGAGAAGATGATCCAAGGTGATTACCAACCACTCTATGAAACAATCGAGTGGCTTGGCTTGAAATGGAACAGTGAGGTTTTATCTTGGGTTGACCCAAAATTATGGAAGGCGAGGAGAAAATAAGGAGGTCATAATGTCCAGTAGAACCTCGGCAGCCGCCGTCAAGGCCATAATGAAAACCGCCGTGACCGAAGCACAGATCACAGCCAGCGGCATCCTGGACGATGCTTATAACTTCGTCACTGCCAAGCTCGGTGGCCAATCTCTGGGAAATGACCTGCTGGCATCCATTGAGAAATGGGTTGCTGCCCACATGGTGTCTGCCGGCCTTGACCGGCAGATAAGCGAAGGAAAAGGCGGCTCAGCCTCAGCTAAATATACTGGCCAATACAATATGAATCTCCAGATGACGAGCTATGGCCAAATGGCGTGCAGTTTGGACTCTACCGGAATCTTGGCTGCGGCCGGCCTTAAGACCGTTTATGCTAAAGCGGTTGTGAGTTTCTCATGAGCCTCCAGGGATTCATAGAGCAGGTAGCGGTGCAGACGGCGGTCTACTGGGGGAATCCCAGGGCTGGAAGCGCCGGGGACATGGTCTGGGACGACCCAGTAGAGGTTAAAGTTCGCTGGGACAATGTGACCAAACTCATCCGAGACGCCAAGGGAAAGGAGATTGCTTGTCGGGCTGAGGTGCTGTTGGCTGGTCAGCTTGAGGATGATGGAACAGTGACCCCCATTGACCTGGATGTGGACGGCCGCTTGTATCTGGGCAGCCTGGATGACCTGGATTCCGGACAGGAGGACGACCCACTGTCGGTAGATGGAGCCTGGGTAATAATGCGCTTTGATAAGACGCCTGAATTTGGGTCCGCTGAGGATTTTGTTCGAACTGCCTTCCTATAAGGAGAGGCCATGGCATTTCTCAAGGGTTTCGATACAGTATTACGCAATTTGAACAAGGAAATTAAAGCTATTGAGGGCCGGTCCTTGAAAGGAATGCTCCTGGCAGTGGCTGAGATCAGGAAGGATATTGATTCCGTGCCACCGGTTATTCCGGTTGATACAGGCAATCTTCGTGGTAGCTGGTTTGCCTATCCATTGGAACTGCCGATTGGTCCAGCTGTGATCTTCGGGTTTTCGGCCAATTACGCAGTTTACGTCCATGAACTTTTGGGAGCCCATTTCCGGCGTCCTGGGGCAGGGCCTAAGTTTCTACAGGCCCACATCCGGCGGACCAAGGAACGCACGCTACGGATCATTGGCGATAATGCAAGGATAAAATAAATGAATCCAGCCTCGTTTGACATCCGAGATATATTGGCGGCGGCAGGACTGGGCCTGACGGCCGGGGTCAACCTGTTCCCTGGAGAAGAACCGGCTAGCCCGGCCAACTGTGTCACCGTGTATGATACGCCAGGCTCGGCACCCATGCTCACCCAAGATCGGACTGAGCGATATGACCATCCGGCCATCCAGGTCAAGGTCCGCAACATCAGCTACACCAATGCCCAAGCTCTAATTGAGGCCATTAAGGTGGAGTTGCATGGTCTGGCCCATCATGTGCAGGGAGGAGCGTCATATGAGCTGGTGAAATGTGACCAAGACCCGTTCTCGCTTGGCAAGGATGAGACCGGTAGGTCTATGTGGATCTGTAATTTCAGCATCCAGCGTCGCCCAATATAAACTTTAGGGGTTTTGGCCCGGAATATTTATATTTAACCTATAAGAGGCTTAAAGGGAGGGCAAGTACATGTCAAGCAATGCAATTTCAGGGGTTGGGATTGAGCTTCGGCGCTATGACGGGGCGGCTTGGGTCAAGGTTGCTGAAATCCTCAGCTATGATGGCCCAAGTAAGAAAAGAGATACTATCGATGTCACCAACATGGACTCAACAGCCGGCTACAAGGAATTCATCGGCGGATTTCGGGACAGCGGCGAACTCAAATGTCCCATGAACTTCACTCGTGACACGTATGATCTGATGAATGATGACTTCGAGTCGAACACCAAGCAGACGTACGAGTTGGCCATTCCGGATGACGATAACACCACATTGAGCTTCCTGGGTCTGGTGACTGAGCTAGGGTTCAAGGCGGACACCAGTAAGCAGATCACAGCCGACGTGACTATCAAGGTCAGTGGCCAGATCACCCTCGATTCCGGCAGCGGCCCGGTACCGGCGTAATCAAACTGCCCTAACCATGGGCACCTACCTATATTTGGAGGCCTGATCATGGCAATCCTCACGAGAGATCAACTCCTGGCCAAACAGGAGCTCAAGGTCGAAAAGGTGAAGTTGAGCACTGGTGATGTTTTTGTCCGGCAGATGACTGGAAGGGAAAAGAACCGCTTCGAGTTGACCCTGGGGCACTGGGAAGACTACGAAGAGGATGGAAAATCCAGGAACAGATATATCCGTTCCCTGGAGGATTTCCGGGCCAAGCTGGCCGTTCATACTGTCTGTGATAAGGAAGGCAAGTTGCTGCTGACCCCGGAGGACATCGAAGTCCTGAGCGTTAACATGAGCGGAGCGGACCTGGAGAGAATTTCCGACAAGGCCCAAGCCCTTAATGCCATCACCGAACTCGACCGGGAGCGTATGGTAAAAAACTCCGGAGGCGCCCCGGCCGCCGCCTGATGTTTAAGCTCTGTCTGGCCGGGGTTGGCGGGGCGCCCCACCCGGACTTTTTGGAACAAATGCTCACTGGGGATCAACAGACAGAATGGGAGGCTTTTGATGAGCTGGAGCCTGTTGGGAGCTACAAGGACGATTTCAGGTTTGCCCAGCTGTGTGATCTTATCCATGTCCTGGCTGCTGCCTCCGGCGGCCAGCGTGTCCAATCCAAGATCATGGATTTCATGCCCTGGTGGCAGACCCAATACATTAAACATCTTGGCGGGACGGCCAAGAAGCAATCAATCGAGCAGATGGCACAGGGCTTAAAGGAATGGGCCAGGCAACATAACCGTGCCGAGGCCAGGAAAGCTAAGAAGCAGGCAGAGAAGGGGGAATAATTTGGATTTGGGGTCTTTGATTGCCACGTTCGGCGTGGATTCTAGCCAGCTCCAGAAGCTCCAGGGTGAGCTGAATGCTGTCGATCGCCAATCTGCCTCGACCTTCGGCAATATGAAAGGCCATGCCTCGTCCGCCATGTCCAGCATGGCTGGTTTGGTTGGAGTTACATTGTCTGTGGCCGGGGCATTTTACGCTGTCCAGAAGGCTGTCAGGTTTTCCATTCAAGCTCAAGAGGAATTTCGGCTCAAGACTATTGAGATTGGCTCTGGTCTGACCAACCTCGCTCAGGAGGGCCAGGGCAGTTTCGAAAAGATGTTTAAACAGAATTTTAAGTATGCCCAGGCTATGTATGATGAAATCAGGAAGGAGGATGCCAAGCGGTTCGCATCTGCTGCAGACCTCATGACTGGCTACAATGCCCTAGTCCAGAAGGGGTATGCTGTCCGCCTGGACGAAGTGGATTCCCTGGGCGTCTTGGTCGACAAGATTAAGCTGGCCACGGCTGGTCAGAATACTCAGATGCAGATCAACCAGGAAATTAGGGGCCTGCTGGACGGCCAGGTCAGGGCCGGTTCCCTGTTGGGTATGGAATTACAATCCAGGCTCGGACCTGCCTGGAAGGATCAGGTGACTCAACATCGTAAGGCCGGTGATCTGCTGGCGTGGTTGGCCAGTATGTGGCCTGGTATTGCAGCTGCCTGTGCTGAGGTAGAGAACACCCTGGAAGCCCAGACTACCACCCTGGAAGGCAATCTTAAATCCATTGGGCGTCAGGGAGCACTTGGGATTTACGAACTTTCAGTAGGTGTGCTTAAGGATATGAATAAATATCTTAGGGAGCATGAGCAAGATATAGTCGTGGGGCTTGTTAAGGGGTGGACGACACTTACATATAGATTGAATCAAACAAAAGATGCCATATCCTGGATAATTGATCATACTCCTTTGAAGGTCTTTCCGGAAGGCGGAGCTTATGGGACCACTGCCGAGGCGATTCCTATTCCTCAGCGCTCATTTGCCCAGCAGACTATGGTGAATTTCAAGGATGCATTCTGGACAGCAATTGATCCAGGTACTTATATGGATACGTTTGCTGAGGCTTATGCTTGGCTGGCCAAAATCAATAACATGCTTTCGCAGCCATACCTATGGAAAATAGAGATTCATCCAGATTTGGTTTGGGTTTGGGATCAGGTCACCAAGATTTACAATCTGGTTTCAAATTTTGTGGAATGGGAAATCAGAGTTCTTGGTTTGGACACGGCCTGGGAATATGTCTTAAAAATTTATGATATAGTCTCAAAACCCATCACGTGGTCGATTAATGCAGTGGTCAGCGGTCTTCCGTCGTTATTTCCAAAAACATCTGCTGAGCCAACACCAGAAGCGAAGGTGACGAGACCTGATACTTCATTGGCTGAAGCCCAACGTCAGGCGGTATTAAACGCCAAGGGAATGATGGAAATTGGACTGCCTACCCAGGGAATTGTTCAGGTTAGAAAAGATGTTGCAGAATTGGTTAAGCTGAATGAGAAAACAAACAAGCTCGAATGGGATTTATCTGGTATGGACCAGACCCAAGCCAAGCCTCCTGGATCTGGTAAAGAAAAAAAGGACAAAGGCTCTAGTGCAAGGGAGGCGGCAGAAAAATCGGTTCGCTCCTTCATTGAGACCATGGCCCAGGCCACAGCCCAGGGGGCAGGTGATACAGAAGCCATCCTGGCGGCTTGGAAATCCAAGCAACTCCAGACCTTAAATGAACTGGCAGCCAAAGGAGCGGATGTGGCAGGGGCCAGGGCCGCACTGGATGATGCTTATGCTTCCAAGCGCCGCAAGCTCGACGACGATTTCAACAAATGGTACATCTCGGGCCTGGGCAATCAGCAAGCCGTGCTCAAGGCCGAAGAGGACGAGAAGCTGAAGACCGTGGCTGGCAATGAATCCAAAATGGCCCAGGTCAAGGAGGTCTACCGCAAAAAGAATGCCGATCTGGATTATCAGGTGCAGACCAACACAGCCAATCTGTTCAAAGGTTATCTGGACACCATGGCTGGTCTGGCCCCGACCCTGGAAGGTCAGCTGCGGTTGAAACGGGAATCGCTTGATCTGGAATTGAAACTGTCTAAGGCTGCGCTGGAACGCCAGATTGCCGAAAAGCAGATCAACCCCGAGCTTGCTGATCAGGCTCGTGCCATGGAAGCCATGGTGGCCCAGGCCAAGAAGTACAATCTGGAGATGGAAAATAACAAGGGATTGCAGGGTTGGGCTCATGGACGGGTCAAGGCCGATCAGCAGACAAACACCGTGGCCGACATGATGGAAGGGGCAGAGGGTTTTATCACTGATGTCTTTACTCAGGGCATACAAGGGGCTTTGAGTAAGACCAAAGTAGATTTTATGGAAGTGGCTAAGACCATGGCACAGAGTTTGGTGCTGAATTTGGCCAAGCAGGGCATCCACAAGGCATTTGGCAGTCTGGCAGAACTCATTGCTGGGGCTGGTGCCGGCAAGCTCGGCACCGATAGCAATCCTATGGTGGTTAAGATCAAGGGTATGGGATCGCCTGGGATCGGGAAGACTGTTGGTGCGTCTTTTGACCGGAGTGCACAGAAAGCCGAAAAAATTGGGTTCACCATGGGTGCGGATCAATCTTGGGATGATCAGTCCAAGCAATTAAAGACCTATGAGAAGCTCATGGACAAGATGTATAAGGGCCAGTCTAAGGACCTGGGGGGGATTCAGAGACTTCAGGAACGTTTCCTTAAAGACGACCTCAAAGACCTGAATGCCTATGGCCAGATGCAGAAAAAATTAACTGATCAGAATCAGGAGTTATTCAAGGCTGAGTATCTTACTGATTATGAAAATAGCTTCACTGGGATGGCCACTGGCATTACCAGCATTTGGACTCTATCCCAAGGCATAATGACAGCCGCTGGAGTAAAGGGTGAGGCGGCCAGATACGGGACGATGGTTTCGTATGGAATGCAAGGGATTTCGCTGATAGCCGATTTGGTGGCGAAAGGAACTCTTATGAAAGCCGCTGAAGCTGGGGCGGCTGCATACAGTTCCACATGGGAAGCCCTTGGGTTTCCTCTTGCTATTGTTGCCGCTCCATTAATGGCGGCCGTGGCTTTCGCCGGGACTATGGCGGCCGGAGCCATAAAGAGTTCGGCGGGCGGTGATTGGAGTGTAGCCGCTACCGGTCCTCGTGTTGTCCATCAGGAAGAGACCGTTCTTCCGGCTTGGGCCGCCCAAGGCTGGCGCGATATTGTGAGTCGGGAATCATCGGGGGGCAAGGGGAGCGGCGGCGGGCTCAGCATTGGTAAAATCCACATCGACGCTCGGGGAGCCAGTAAAGATATTGACTGGAATCATGTAGCAGATAGAATTATCATTCCCAAAATTGATAAAGCTCTTGGTCGCCGTGGTTATCAAAAAATCGGTGGGGGGAGATAGGCTATGGCCCATAAATTCATCTACCCTTCCGGAGAAGCAGATCAAGTCATTTATAATCCTCCCAAGAGTGCCGATCATGAACCGGAAATTGGTCTGCTCGAAGAAGGGCAAACAGTCAATAGGTCCTTTGATGGGACTGTCCAAAGCTATAGTGATTTTGACAAAAAATATTTTGAACTGACTTTTTCCCATGCATCGAAGACACAGTTCGATTATTTCATGCAGCTCTACCGTTTCCATTGCCCTATTGACTTGTATATAGATGGGGTCAATCTGGATGCCACGGTGATAATGATGAATGCTCCTGCTGGTGGCCCGGAAGCGGCATTTGATAATAGCGGAAACAAAACCTACTCGTTTTCAGTCAGGTTTGAAGAGGTATAAATGCTCACGGCCAGCGCAGACTACATAGCATACGAAGCTCAGACAATCGGGGGGCGCCCGGCGGTTCGGGCTTGTTTTCTGCCCTATATCTGGCCGAACGGGATTAACGTCAATGGCGATTTCGTAGAGTGCACCTTCATTTCCCCGGGTCGCATCCAGGCCGATTTCCACGGTTTCACTGGCGGCTACTGGATTTCAGAAATTCTCACTGCCAATTTGCAGGTGCCCTCGTCCTCTGCAGTTGTTTTGTGGATATGGAATGCCCCGGGTTATGACCTGGTGGTCTTTTACCGGGGAGCGGATGATACAATGGCCCTTGCCGCCGCCGCCTGGACTGTGATAGAGTCTGGAGACTCCATTGACATCTATTCCTATTACCAATTTAAGATCGCCCTGGAAGGCGTCCGGGCCTGGGCAGAGGAGAATTTGGCTGGGGTTAATATTTTTACCGCCTGGGCTACTGATGAAGATGATTATCTTGGAGATAGTTATTCAGGAAGTGGTTCTTTTGATGATTTGGGCTTTGAAGACCCCTATCAGGGCTACGCTGAAGATCAGAACGTGGTTGGGGACCTGCTTACCTACGTGCAGGATATCATCCCCCTGGGGGAATTTGTTATCGTCAGGGACATTGAACAGGCCGGTAGCGTGTCCATGGAGGCCCCCCAGGCGTTTGACGACCTGGTGGCCGGGGCGCATTCTGGATTGCTCTTAAACAACCGCCAGGGGTCCGGGGCGGTCACGGTATTGGCACCGGGTGAGATCGATTACACCTGGACCCCGGCGCCGCTATTCTCACCTGACAAGAGCAGCTTCTTCCTGTCTCAACAGGATTGGTACAACCTCCAACTGAAGATCCAACTGGGCTGGTCAAAGGGCGGCTGGTTTACCTCTGAGTGGGGCGAAGACGAATGGATGGCCGAGAACTTCACCGAGTTCATTACTCTGTTTCATGGCCTGGTGAAATCCTGGGGACCGGTGACCCGGGCCGTGGGGTCGCCCAATAATGTCGAGGTCTACGCTGAGGATTTTATCAGCGATTGCCTGAAAAAAAGGATCGCCCTACCCGCCGCGGATGGGACCCCGAACCCGTTTATCCTGGGGGAATTTCTCTGCAAAGGTGAGGCGGTTTCCGGTTGGTCCCCGGCGCCCATTGTCAAGTCAGCCTACTTTGAATCGAATAATTTTAACGAGCTCGACAGTGTGGTGGCCTCCGGCGGCGGGGCGGTTTCTCTGATTACCCCGGGGCTTACCGGTGACCGGGCTGTCAGGTGCGCAGTCACCGGCGCAAGTCAGTTGGCCTATGGAACCTTGCGCCTTGCGTCTGCCGGAGAGATGTTCGTTACCGGGACGCTCCGATTTGTCGTGGCCCCGGCCATCCCTTCAGACAATAACCTGACAGTTCTCAATATCGTCAACGCCTCCGGGGTCACGGTTTTTTCTGTCACCGTAGACAGTACCGGGGCTTTGTACTCTTCCCTGGGAAGCATGGGCCAAAGCAATTTTAATATCCTGGCCTACCTGGACGTGCCCCTGTCCTTTGCCATGTGGATTGCGCCGGTCACTGCCGGCCATGCCAGGCTATGGATCAATGGTGATGAGGTTCTGACTTACGACGGCAATTTGTCAGCGCTATCGCCCTTAGAATTTCGAATTGGGGCAATGTCTGGGCCTGGGGATCAAGCCTGGACCATAGACTTTGACGACCTGGAGTTACGGTCAAAATATTACCATAACGCTTTCCAGGTGTTCGGCGGGCCGTTTGAATCCATCGGGCCGGTCTATATCGACAACCTGGCACAGCCTGATAGCAAGACCGTGGGGGCATATACCCAGACCCTTACCCGCTATCCAGAATATGGGATGGTGCAGTTTGAGTCTACGGACCCGGATTTCAATCCGAGCGGAGAAATCCTTGTCCGGGTCATTGAGCACGCCGGGGGCCGCCATGCCTTGGCCCATCTTGAGGCTATCCTGGCCGCGGTCGGGCTGACTGATTACATTGACGCAACCGCCCTGGCCGCCGCTTATGTGGCCGTGCCCGATGACATTATCCACTCCCGGTTTGAAGGGGGGAGTCTCGAAAAGCAGGGGTTCAAAGACATTGCCTCCCTGGGCCTCCCCGCCTCCGATGCGATCAAAGAGATCTGCTCCCGGATGTGTTACTGGTTTTTCATGGACAGCGGGAAGATCAAAATCGTTCCCTATGATGGAACAGCACCGACCGGCCCGGTTGTGAATCTTACGGCTTCAAACAAGTGGGAAAGCAGCCAAACCATTGATCTACGAGAGGTGAACGCTTTCGTCTCTGCGGTTTACGGCTGGTATTCCCGGAACCCCTCGTTGTTTTACTTGGCTGGGACTCAAGCGGCCGGGGGGCAGGGGACCGCACTTGATTACACCTGGGATTCCCCGGTGTGCTGCGAGAGCCGGGCCGTGGTCAAAGCCAAGGCCGACTTGTTGCTTACGTTCCTCTCAGCCCAGGACATTATCGATCCGGTAAGCATGTCCTTATCCGGGGCCCGCCTGGAATTAATGACCGACACAGTAAGCCTTCGGGACGTATTACTGAACGATGCAGCCATAAATTACCGGGTCCGTAGCAAAGAAGTGAATCTGGACCGAGGCAGCCGGGGGACTTCCCTGGTGCTTATCAGAAATTTGGGGGAAACGTAAATATGCAAATTCAAGTTAATTACACTGGCGTCACTCGTGATTCAGATATTCGCAAAATGGCACAACTGGTCATAAAACAAATAAACAGACAAATAAATAAAAGAAAACCGCATATTTGGCTTCGGCATTCAAAGTTCGATATTTTGCAGGACAACTTAACAACTTCCCTTACTAAATATCAAGGGGAAACGTAATGAGCTTTCCGAACCCGAAATGGCAACCTGCGGTATCCGATACCCTTGATGCAGCCGCAGCCGTGGATAAGGGCGGCGGGGAGGTCGGGCTTCCGATCACCGGCCATGCGTTCCTTGCAGAACAGGTGGTGGTTATCGCCGGGACTACCAATTACAACGGGGCCTATGCGATCAACTCCAAAACCGCAAACGAGATTGTTATCACGGCCACCTACGTGGCGGAGGTATTCGCCGGAACCGAGACAGTAGTTTTCGGGCGCCAGCCGATTGTCAAAGCTGACTTCCTGGCACTGGAAGAGGCTATTGCCGGTCAACCCTCAGTCCGCATGCAGCCGCCCCTCGTGTACGTGGACGCAGGGACCGTGCGGATAGAGGCAACGGCTGACTGCCCGGCGGAAATGGCCATGACCGGTCTCCCCAATATCCTCAATTACAACGTCCAGGTGGACGGGGGCCTCAGCGACAGTAAAATCAGGTCGGCCGTGGCGAACGTGCCTTGTATTCTGGGCGCTGGGGGGCTTTACGGCACAACCCAAACCGAAAAGAACTCGCAGTGGTATCTCGTCTATGCCCTGGCCGCGGATGCTGACACCGACTACGAACTCAAGGCCATGCCGATCATGCGGGTGAAATCGCAGACCGGGCAGGCGATAAAGTGCGGCACTACTCAGACTCCGGCTTCCGGAATCAACTACGCCTTCACTGATGATGACCTGGCCGGAGGGTTAGTTTATTTCCTGACCGGTGACAGCAAGGGCCTCATGCGGGATATCTCTGCAAACGATGTGGACACTGACACTCGGATCACTTACACCGGGGCGGCATTGACCGTGGCGGTCGGCGACTGGTTTGTAGTCCTCCCCCCGGCCACTAATTTCAGGATGGTGGGGACGTTTTTTAATAACAGCGCCGGGAATATTGACCCCTTTCGCCGGGATGGAAATCTCGTGTCATGGACAACTTCTTTAACTTTGAGTGGTAGCGGGGACGTAAGCGCCTGTTGTCCGTTTGCCACCGAAGCTGTTATCGCCATTGAGGGCAATGGCGGAGGATCACCAGCGGTATTGCCCGATTGGGGCGGGGCAGCGGCAAATACTTACATGGCTAACCCAACAAATGGATTCATAACCGGGATCAGATTCCCTCTGTATTTTTGCGAATATACTTTAAGCGGCGCAATGACCGCGGCTTACAAATACGGCTATGTTTACCCGCCGGGCTGCGGTTATTAAGGAGGTCTTTATGAAACGATTTTTAATCGGCCTGATTGTTTCGGCGTTGTTCTTTGGGGCTCCGCTCGCCAATGCTGGGTCTTATACCGCCAATAATTATTTCTGGAAACCAGCTTACCGGGAAAGTGGTCCTGCAGCTTACAATTCCTATAATGCCGCCCTGGACGCTACAGATTTATTTTTAGCAAGCCTGGAGCCCTTGCCTGCCCTGATTGCTAACTGGGCCATTACAGACCAAATTGTCACGATGATTCCGGTCGCACCGACTTACATTGATGTAAATACTTTTCAGCTATTGGGAGACTACACTTCAAGATTTCCTGCTGGGGCGGTGGTCCATGTACAATTTGTTACCGGTACAATGGGCTATAGCACAGTGAGTTCTAGTACTTTTGTTGGCGCAGTAACATCTGTTGATCTTACCGACAACATCTGTTCTGCATCCATGAATCGGATCTACGTGGTAGCCACCAGGGACGGCTTATGGCCGAATGGGCCGGGCTACGTGGTGGCCCGGGACTACGGTACTACCAGAGCAGCCCTGGAAGCGGCGGATGCAGTTGCAACGGCTGCCGGAAAAGAACTGCGGATCACCTACGCCTACACGATTGATGCTGATGTCACTCTGGCCTCCCCCAAGGTCACGGTTCAGCCTGGGGTACCCTTTGCGATCAGCACCGGCAATACTCTGACTATCAGCGGTTCTTTGAATGCCGGTTCTTACCAGATCTTCTCTTGCACCGGGACCGGGGCGGTATCGATCACCAACAAAACCGTGCCTATTCATTCAGTCTGGTTCGGTACTTTGCCTCAGGCAGTTGCAGCAGTGCCGGCCGGCGGGCGGCTGATTATTGATGCTGCCACCTATAACCTGACCGCGGCCCTGGCGATCAGTCAAAACGATGTTACGGTTGAAGGCCAGGGAGATACTACCATCCTGGTTTCTCCGTCTTCCGGCTCAGTGGACAGCGTTTACATTACCGGGGACCGGGTCACGTTCAAGAATCTCAAAATCACGCCTACCGGGACTTACTCGGGCAGTCTTGTCCACGTATACCAGGCCCCCAATGCTCAGGTTACGGGTTTGTTTTTAGACGGTAGTGCGGCTACTGCTAATTATGGCTACGGAATTTGGGTGCAGGAATCCGATAAATCCATAGTTCAGGGAAACCGTTTTACGGCCATTAATGGGGCCACAAATAGGGGATGGAATAACATCCAAATAGAAGATTCGGCGGATGTTGTAGCAGAACATAACTATATCAACGGGGGGCGTCAGTGGGGGATTAATGTCATATCCGGGACTGGCGTTTCTACCGGAGCCAAAATAGCCTTTAACACAGTTCAAAATACCGTTGGAGTTGGCGTGCTGGCCTGGAATGGCTACGCCTCCATAATCGGAAATAGAATTAAAGATTGTGGCGTAGGTGCTATTTATGTGACTGGCGACACGACAACCCCGCTTGGCGCCACGAACAACGGAACAGTAGTAATCGGGAACATGATAAGCGGAATTACTGGAACTGCTGCTGCCATTGGTCTTGAGTGGGACGTTCATTTCTTTTCAGTTATTGGAAACACAATCATCGGGTGCTATAATGGCATCGGGATGATCAGAGATGTTACTGACGGTGTTGTATCTGGTAACACCATCAGCGGTGCAACAAGGGATGGGATTCAATCAACCCTTTACGCTGGATCGCCTAACGCTCGGATAAACATTCAGGGCAATGTCATAACCTCTGCAACTCGTTACGGCATATACGTTGATGAGGCGGCAAGTAACGGTATCCAGTCGGTTGACAACATCGTCACCAGTAGCGGAACTGCGAATTTTTCTTATGCTGTCGGGGTCCTGGCGAACTTAACCGGCTCTGCTACCTGGGACCCGGCCAGCATAGCGGATGGTGCCATGACCAGCACTACGGTAACGGTCTCCGGGGCCAGAACTGGAAGCCCGGTTTATGTCGCCTTCTCCAATGCGGTTCCGGCTGGTGCACTCCTGGCCGGTAATGTCACTGCCAACGGTGAAGTGACGGTAACGCTATTCAATAAGACTGGGGGTGCGTTAGATTTGGCCTCCGGGACGCTGAGTGTGGACGTGTGGAAGCACTAGGAAATAAAATATCAGCCACGTTGCACAGTGAGGGGAGGGGATTCATGGCAAATGAGATCAAAAGCATGGCCGAACACGTTGACCTGTTGCTTTATCTGATTGGAGTGTTGGTCAGCGGCGGTATAGTTGAAACCCTCCGGCGGCTGGTGCGGATGGAAAAGAAGCAAGACGAGCAGAGGGCCACGCATGAGCAATGCCGTCTTACCCTCATGTCTAAGGAAGATTTTACTCATTGGAAGGTAACTGATTTTAGAGAATGGAAAGACGGCAGAGATGGGCCGGATGGAATCTGGCACTCTATTAATAACCACTCCCATGTTGGCATTGAAGGGAGTGGGAAGGTGGTGAAGACATGAAAACTGGCCAAGACCTTCTTGAACTGGCCGCAAGTCGCATAGGTGAAGATTACGTCTACGGGGCCAACGTAGACCTTGACGATCCCGACTGGCATGGGCCGTGGGACTGCGCTGAGTTCTGTACCTGGGTTGTTAAGCAGGTGACAGGGCAGACCTATGGGTGCCTGGATAACGACGATACAGACGATCCCGAACCCTATACCGGCGGCTGGAAAAAAGATGTGCGGAAAGGGGTGGTCAAACAGATTACCGTGGCCAGAGCCGCTAAGACTCCTGGGGCTATCCTCTTGCGATACCGAGAGGGAGGCAAGCATATTGTATTCGTTGCGGAGAACTGGACCACCATCGAGGCCAAGAGCGCCACGTATGGAGTTTGCCGGGGGAGAGTAGGAAACCTGGCTGGCTGGGATTTTGGAATACTTGTCCCGGAGGTGACGTATGTTTGACTTAAAGGGATACACCGCACCCGTTCTCGCCGTCATCGTGACAGTAGGAGGCCTAGCAGCCGTGTGCTTTAAGCCGGAGGTTAAGACTGAGATTATTGGAATTATGACCCTGGTCTTGTCCTTTTATTTCGGGAGTTCGACAGGGAGCGAGTTCAAAAATAAGCTTTTGGATAAGGATAAGAAGGAGGGTTTATGAGGCGGCTTCTGATAGCGATATTCATAGTCTGCTTGCTGACGCCGATTTGTGTTTCAGGGTGCTTTCCTTTCAATCCCTACGGGGATGGAAGAAATAATTAAAGGAGGATGTATGAGAAAAATCCTGGTAGCTTTACTGATTTTATCCCTGGCTGGCTGTGCCACCACCTCAACCACTCAACCGCCCCAGGCTATCCCAGCGATCCCGCCGGGGTGTGAGCAGTCTGTCGTCTATACCAAGATGCCCGGCTTCATGCCTAATGGCCCAATGCTTGCCAGGGTGGGGGTATCTACGTCGCTGGCGGTGCTGGCCGTAGCAGAACCCCAGGCTGGCCGGGCTGCTAACCTGATCGTAGCAACCGTGATGCCCGTGCTCTATCGGGCGACTCTTACGAATAACCTGGCTCCGGTCATGGTCACCGTTAGAGAGAAGTTCAAGGGTTCGGATAAGTATATCGCTATTGCCCAGCCTTTGCTTGTTTTGTTCGACGCTCTTAGTCAGGCTGGCATGGTGCAGGGCGGGGTTACGCTTACTGATTGCGATAAGAACGTCTTGGCGTCGTTATTCCGCAATATCGGGCTGGACTCCGGGACTGACCCGGTGTTGTTTCAGTAGGAAGAATAAAAAGGGCGGCCCCCGCAATAGGAGTCGCCCTCGGGCCATGAAGGCCGATGCCGGGTGCTACATTCTATAAACTTTTAAACTAATCACCGAAACTCCGCTTACTTCGCATGGTTCAATTCCTCCAGTCAAGGGTTAAGTTGCGTATATTAAAAATACTTACATAAAGAAATTTAAAAGTCAAGGTTTTTTTGGGGTTATTTTAGCCCTCCGTAGCCCTTGCCGCTTTGAGGATGGCAAGGCATTGATCGTGGTCGTATTCAAGAACTCTCTGAGGTCGGTTAGGAAGCATCTTTTTGCAAATAAAACCAGCCTGAATTAATCCTGTAGTGAGGTATTCCAGAGTTAAATACCATCCCTCCTCCCTCATCTTCTCCACCAGCATCCAGATTTGGCCGGTCTGTGGGTTGTCGGGTTGCCAATTATCTTTGAACATTCTCGTATGCTCGCTTGTTACCCAAACAGCATTAGCATCAGGATCGGTGTAATACCCCATCTTCCTCGCCGCCCAGTCCCGCAGTTCTTGGATTTCTTCATTGTTTCTCATCCCTCCCCTCGCCCGATATTCATTCCGCCTCGGAGCCGGGCGGGGGTTACTGACAAACACATGGGTAGCAACCGCAACTTTGACAGGTCATGTATTTGGCCAGGTCAATCACCCCCTCCTTCCGCAGTTGCGGTGCCGGGATGCGCTCCGGGTAGGTGGTTAGGTTATCCCCTTACTATTCTAACCACCACCGGATCGCCTAAAACATCGTAAGTTTCTTCCAGTAATCCTATCGGTAATGAATCAGATAGTCCTGTATGAACATCATAAAAATGACCAAGTAATTCTGCCATTTTCTTAATTATAGACTTTCTGCTGTCCATTTCTTCCGCAAAATCTTTTGGTATCCATTTACCTGGTATTCCCTCCTGATGCATTGATTTCTCCTTATCTTTTAGGGTGATTATCTCATTGCAATTTGGACATAGAATCCATTCTGGTTTCATACACAATTACTCCTTCCAAAATAGTCGCCCCTCTTCACGCCCAGGGGCGGGGGCGTCTGGTTGCGGGCCGGATTCCCCACCCGGCTACCGTTCCCTATCTCTCTGACTGATTCACCTCTCAGGGCAGTAAGAAATAGGCTGGTCCACCGTACCCGGCGCTGCCACGCCGCCGCAACCAAATTATTAAATGGAGCCATCGGCTTCCCGGCAAGAGGGTTGACGAGTATCGAGATCGAGTGTGGCCGGTACTGGGCTATTCCCGTTTTCACTCCTTGCCGCCTCACTGGTGCGTCCACCGCTCCAAAATTGTTATCCAGGTGGCCGGATTCTTAGTACCGGCTTAGGCAAGTTACTTATGGCTCAACAGGGTCTTATCGACCAAGGGCCAATGGTCTCCGATCAGGGATCATGCTTACCGCCGACCAAGACTCCCGGTTCCCGCCGGGCCGCACCTGGTTTGTTTCTGGTAAAGCGCCTTGGGGCGGGCCGGATTTTCCCATTACCGGCTTCCAACGGCAGGCCCCAACAACCTCCTACCTCTCCATCCGCTCCTTGCCATTTACTACAGGCAGCCGTCCCTCAGCGCCACTGCTTTGCCCGCTTCGGGCCCCTGGACTAAACGACTCGCTGACACCCGCCGTGGGCAATCCAGGGGCCTACTTTAACGGCCGGGCCAGCCGCCAACCTTCCTTATGCCCACGGCATATCCCCGTGCCAGTCCGTACGGACAAGGCCGGGAAATACTTTGAAAGATTCTTAAATCGGGGCCAGCCACAGGGACACTCCGGCATTTCCCGCCAGTTTCGATAGTTGCCGCAGTTCATGCACCGGTGTCGGTCCTTGAAATGCAAGGTATGTTTACAGCCTGCGCTCATCCTGTTCACCTTTTTACTGACCTTAGTACGGACACACGGGTCCCGCCCCCTACAGGTTTGTTTCACTACTCTATAATCTGATCTAGGCTCGGGCCGAGTGAGGTTGTGTGTAATTACTCTAACGATAATTTATTTTTGAAACCCCTTTAATCTTGCGTACCATAATGACCCGGTCGGCCCCGGCCAGTAGCTCAGGCCCTTCGTCCTCTCCGGTGATGATAATGAATTGTAATCCCAAGCGCTCGGATAGGCGGCCAATCAGCTCTGAGGCTCGTCGCTGATCCTCTCGGCCATGCAGGTTGCGGAACGGTTCATCTAAGATAATCACCGGCCTAGTATCCCGACCCAGGGTCCAGAGCGCTACCCTGAGCAAGAAAGCCACCACGTCTACCAGCCCGCCCCCGTCTTGGTCTGATGGCCGTATCCGGTGCCCCTCCGAATCTGCAAGCATGAGATCAACCTCTGTTTGTCCCCTGCGCTTCATGAAGTCGGCCTTGAACATATAGTCGGTATCATGGGGAAAAACCGCTTCACATCCAGCCGTGACCATATCATCTAAGTAAATACCGACCTGCTCTTGCGTCTGCTTAGCCACATGCTGCAGGATGAGGCCCGATTCTTCTATGTCCAAGGCCTCAAGTTGGAGCTGATCCCTGGCAGATTGCATGGCGTCAAGGGATTGCTGGATGGCCTGAAGGCGGCCACGATCCTGATCAAGGCGTTGGCGGAGTTTAGAGAGGGTCATAAGTTTTTAAAATAGCCGGTCCAGATATTTTTATAAACCTTTCCTGTGCCGGATTGAAGAAAATCCATCATATTTGTTTGGCCAAAAATAAAGTTTTGTGGCACCCAAATAACATCTCCAATATAGCGCCATCCTAATAGCCATTGGATTATTCGGTCCATCCCATTTCCTCCATGAGCACGGAAACCCCGGATTCAAGCTCCTGTTCTAATCCGGCCACGTCACCTTCCAATTCTCGGATCATCGCCTCAGCCTGCTGGTCATCTGGGCAGCCGTACTCCCTGGATCGCTGGGACTCCAACTGTTTGATTTGCCCCTGGCCCTCAGCCTGGAGAACTTTTGCTTTTTCAGTCCATTCTTTCATAAGGCGAAGTTTTTCCACCCGGTCGGTGGCCCGCTGGGCGGCAATTTTGATTTTTTCCAGTTCTGGGAATGGGCTGGGTTGTTGTTGGTTATTCATGATTAATCCTTTTCACAGCATTTCAGGCAGTAATGATAATTGTCAGAAGAAACTCCATGTAATTTGCCGTCAGGAATAATACTGCCGCACTTTTTGCAATTATGTGGGCCGTACCATCCCCCATTTGCTTTCCGAATTTTTACTTTCTTTGTTATGTGAATTGTGGCTTTGTCGCCTGATTGAAATTGAATGCCTATCATCCAACACACCTCCAGATCATTTTATTGACAGATTCCCGTACCGGATTGGCTTCTAAATGGGCTTTCAAATTGGCTTCGAAATCCAATCCTAACTCCACTCCAGTGTCCAGCCGCTCCACGAACGCCTCAATACGGCTATCCCTGGCCTTTTCCTCTTGGAGCTGGGCGAGATCGAGGATGTCTTGCTCTATAGGCAGGAAGATTTGTTCAAAAAATTGATGTGATTCTTCATAACGAAATACACATGGTTGATGATCAACCTGTTTAGCAGTACTCCTCATCATAGATCCAGGATTAATGACTGCTTTAAAATCATTGCCCCTAGGCACCACGGCATTCTTCCCGTATTTCTCAACTATGGTCTGGTGATTATCCCCTGTCAGGATCAAATCATACCAAGGATATTCCCTGAGTAGTCTGCCTGGTTGCACTATCTCTTGGGTTGGCCAGAGCGGGTCGGCCGTGACCATTTTATGCCATAGCAGCATATTCCTGCGTTTCCGGTCCTGCATAGATTCATCCGGAACCTCACTCCATGCACAGCCCCAGTAGGCCCATCCGTTTGTATGGATGATCGGCCCCCGGTCTTTGGTAAGTACTTTGACGACACCAGCAGCTTCCAGGACTGCCAATGAGGAACGATTGTATTGGGCCATAGAATGCTCGGGGAGGTCGTGTTGACCAAGAGTAGTAATTATTTCCACCTGGTATTCCCGAAACAACCTTATGAGCCATTGCTCCAACTCCTGGTCGGACCGGGCCTTGTCCAACAGGTCGCCTCCGCAGAGTAGCGGTGGGCTGTGCTGGGCCAGGTCCAGGATGAACAACAGCTTCTTTTCCATGGCCTGGATGAAATCGTCCTTGCGGGCACGGGGTACAGTGGAGCGGATGTGGAGGTCTGATGCGAGGATCATTTTAATACGACCTTGAATAAATGCCAGATGAACCACCGATCAGGGAACGTAGCAATATGCTGTTTGTCTCTGATGTTATCTGGAATTGGATTGCCGGTCCCGATCACAGCAAACCGCTCGGTCTGGAGTTGCTTCTCCGTATCAACCTCTGCCCATAGACACGGTTGACCATTTTGGATGAAAGCTGTAAGTATCTTGGCTCCAGCCGGTAGTTTCAACTCGAATAGACCAGTTATTTCAAAAGGATATTTGAAGATTGTTTTCATTTAACCTCCTGGCCACATAGCGGGCACTGATGGCCAAATTCAGCCTTCATATCAGCTTCCATTTGTATTATTATAGGTCGTTGGGCTGCAACCGTGGCCTTGGCCGTGGCAATCTGGCCATTCAGGGCTTGGAGTCGGGTAATGTGTCTGCGCTTGGCTTCCAAGTGATTCTGTTTTGTCAAAAACTCCGATATCCAACCATCCTGGGCCAACCCCGGCTCCAGCATAGCCATAGACTCTCGGCCTGCGGCAAGATCGTCTTGGAGACTCAACAACCCATTGAGTTTGATGATCTTGGCCGCCAGTACAGAATGCTTTTGCACCAATGAAATAACCAGCCCATCCTGGGCAATGCCCGGCTGGAGTAACGCCATCTGCCCCCGGAGCACGCCAAGTTCATGCTGTAACCCCATAAGCCGGCCTTGCCTGCTGGACTTGTCGACTATCTCATCTTGCACTCCCAGGAGCCAATCAACCGATTCGGGCACCCCTTCTGGAATCCTGGTGGCTTCCAAGGAGGTTCTTAGGGCTGTCAGTTGTCTTTGCATGATACCCAAACCTACGATCTTGCGGCCCTTGTCTTCTATTTCCTTGTCCTTGCCTTCCAGGATGCCCAGCTTAGCGGCACCTGCCTCCAGGTCAGGAAAGGTCCCAGTCTGTCCTTCCAGTTCGGCGATCCTGGCCTCAGCTGCCTTTAGCTCTTGGTCATTCTTTCTCTTGATGGATGCATGGTTGGCCAGGGTCCGGTCGATCACATCCAGCTTGACCACTCGATTCAAAATCCTGGCCACCTCTCCCGGGGTATCAAACAACAAGAATGGCCGGTCATGTTGGCCGGCAATGTTCAGTTCTCCTAATTTCAGGGCATCAGTCACCGCCTGGGGCACACCCTGGCCAAACCCGGACATCTCTTCGCCATCCACGATGTACCGCTGGGGATTGCCTCCTTCCCAGGTGACACAATGGCCCTCGGTGGTCACTACCTCCACCTGGGAAATGTTTTTGGGATTGTGCTTGTGGGTCCATCGCTCCATGCCCTGCACCGGGCGGTTCTGGACAACCTTGACCAGCGCACGAAGCACAGCGGTTTTTCCCTGGCGGCTCCGGCCAATTATGTAATTGACTTTTGGGGAAAATTCTACCAGGGAGTTTTTATGACTTTGTAAGGTCAGGCGAATGGATTGGAGCATGATTTCCTTAGTTTTTCTTCAAAGGTTCAAAGGTAAAGGGGGTTTTATGGCTGGAGCTATTATCTCCCGTGTTTGAGCAGTTTTTCCCAACTTAAGTTAGCAGTATCAGGATTTTAATTTAGGGCTGCCGCCTATATTTTGTCTCTTGGGATTCTTGCCCATTCTCCAGGGATAAAACCGGCAATCCGGCTGGTCGCAGAATCTGGGAAGTTTGAAGTTACCTCCCTGACAGTCTATGCAATGAAGTCGAATGGCCTTGATGGGAGTTAGGGATTTAGCCATCAAACTTCCTTCATCAGACGAATTATGAATACAGGAATTTTTAGACTGTCTTTGAAGGTTTTATTGTCAATTTGGTAATCTACCTCAAGACCCATATTGGCTGCCTTCACTAATAGTTGGTTTAGTTTTTGCATTGTATCTGACAGGTCTTTCGATAGTTTTTCTTCTGACATTATTATAGTCCTTTCTCTCTCAAACAAGCCAAGATCAACCCCTGAAACACTTGGAGGTCCATGACTACCACCGGGTCAATGCGCTCAGTCTTCAATGGCGCCCGGCGCTTCATCACCAGCAGCCAATCCTGTCCATCCTGGGTATTAGCTCGGGCCTGTATGATGGCCTGTTGGAGGTCCCAGTTTTTTGTGTTCTTGCATTCACAGGCTGAAGGAAAGCCTATTTTGGATAACAACTCTATGGCCCGGGAGCTGAGTACCACGTCGATTCCTGCCTGTCCGGACTGGCGGGGTTTGATATCTGCATGATCGTCCCTGGAGCTGGCCCAGGGCAATCCAGTGACTGCGGAATATAGTTGACATGCGTCTTTTTGTAGCTCCTGGCAAGCATCCCTGGAAACGCTGTGTTTTGGCTTGGCGGATTTGTGGAACACTTTGTTGAGCAAATCTTGTTTTTTGGCGAAGGTGGACGGCTGTGGCTTGTGCTGGATTTTTGATATGGCATCCCAGGCCGCTGGGGTAAGTTCAAGCGTCAGGGCTCGGATGTAGTCTTCTTTCTTGAGTTTAGGCATTGGATTCTACCATTTCAACTAATTTGTCGATGGCCAGATCCATCAAGCGTCTTATGCAGCCCAGGATCACATGCGGGATTGCCACGCAGAGGTAAATGGCCAGAAATATAATTGCCAAGATCGGGCCAACGACGTACTTGATCATTCTTCTCTCCCAGGTTATTCGTAAGCAATCCTGATTGGTTTATTATGGTCAGGGCAATACCACAGGAATTCGCCAGGTCGCTCATACTTCCAATATTCGCTTAATGGATGTCCTGTCCTTGGAACTATCGTGGCAACTCGGCCGCATTGGCATTTACTTGGATTTAAACTTGACCACCAAGAAGGCGGTTGCTCTGCAAGTTCCTTTCCTGTGCATTTAGGGCAATCTGGAGGCACTGATCCAAGAACAATATATTTCTTTTCATATTTACATTGAGAACACTTGTAAATATCTCCTCCGCCTTTGAGTGTAACCAGATTCTTTTTGGCCCATCTTATTTTCTTCATCCTTCTCTCCCGGGCAGGACCAATGGCCAGAATACCTTACAGGCTGGGCAGGCCAAGCCCACAGCATTCCCGCTGTCCTGGCAGAATACGAACTCCACCTTGGTAGCGCAATGGGAACAGATGCAATCTTTGCCAGTGACTCCGCAATGTTGGGTTGGAACCGGTTGGCTCATCTGGCTTTCTCCTTTCTGTTGGGCCGCTTCTCAGCTTCCAGAATATCCCAGAGGTCCACCACCATGTCCTTAACTTCCTGCTCCAAGTTCTGTTCCTCTACTGCCGCCACGGCTAGGTCCAGGCTGATGTATTTCTTATCACCCACCCGATAACTGCCAGCCTTCTTCATAACCCCGGTCTTGGGGTCAGGTTCATCAAAAGCTCCATTGTCCTTTAACCATTGTAGATTGGCCCGGATGTCATCAATGCCGTAGCCGAAGATCAGGTAGATGGGAGCTGAGCGCCACTCGATGTCCTTGCTGTTCTTGGATACCTCGGCCTTGATCATCTTGCCGTATGGGTCGGATTTGGAGTCCTTACGGAGCTTGCCCATTGAGGATAGCATAATCCTGACGCTGGCGTAATAAGGAATTGCATTGCCGCCTGGAGTGATCTTCTTGGGAGCCCATTGGCCACCGTCCACATTGTCCCGTAGTTGATTGGTGAAGACCAAGAGGATGTTGTAATGGTGGATGTGGCGGGCAATGACCCTCATGCCCTCGGATAACTCCTTAGCTCGCCTTTGGCCCATCTTATCGCCCTGCTCCATTTCCATCTTGGTCGACAGTGAAGCCAGGGAGTCGGTGCCACGGCCATTGATATGTCCTGGGTCAGGGCGCCATGCCTTAGTTTTGTTCCTTTTGGTCTTACCCTCATAGGCTTCCAAGGGGCCAACAATGCCTTCAATGACATCGGTCACTGTGTCTGGCTGGGAATAGACATCGGGGTCGGGAATTAGGATATCACTGCCATCCTTGTCTTTGGCCTTTACCATGGGCAAATGGACACCCATCTTATGGCAATATTGTTCATCCAGGCGGGCTTCCGGATCATCAATCTTAACCTCTCCTCCAAGTCGCTGGACGCTGCCCAAAATCTCGGCCATGATAGTGGTCTTACCACTGCCCGGAGGCCCGCTGATCTCCACAATCATCCTTCCAGGCAGTCCACCGTAGCGACACTTGAGGCCGGATATAGCTTTGTCCAACAGGGTGCTGCCAGTGGAGGCCGTGACTGTCCAGTCGGTCAACCCCTTCTCAACCTGCTGGGGTGGAGCCTGGGCATTCTCGGCTACCTGCTGGGCCACTTGTGCTGGAGTTGTGGGTCGTGGCGGGAGTCTAGGCGGAAGAGTCATTAGTTCAACTCCATGATCAATTTCATACAGGCTCTGTCTTTCCAGGATCGCTTGGCTCGTTGATAGACTTTACGAGTTGCAGCAAATTTTCTCAAAAACCTTATTTTGGCTCCCCGGCCCATGTCTGATCCTGGCCTGCGGGCCATATCCCCGTAAACCAGTTTGGCAATAGCCTTGCTCCTGACGGCTCTCATCCGTGCACCTTGGTCAGCACCGCTGATTGAACTTCATTGCACTTGCCCTTGAGGTAGTCCAGATAGTCGTTGACCACTAGTTCTTCTACATCGTCCGGCTCCAGCATGACCCGCATGGACAGGTCAATGCGCTCGCTCTGGTAGTTGCCGGTATTGATCGTCATGCCATAGCCGATTTCAATTTCTTTGGTTTTGGGCATTTGCGTCTCCTTATGAAATCCCAGGGCCGGGGTGGCTTGGGTATTTTGCCCGATTTTGCCCGACCAGCCCTGGGCACAACTTCGAAGATTGAGTATTTATCGTCTCTACAGATTCAATTCCACTAAGGCGGTTCGATTTCCGAGGGCTCATATCTCGGTGGCTGGTGTCGCACTCTAATTATTTGTCTCATCATCTCCTCTTGGCCGCTTTAAGGTGGTTGAGAAGGTCATTACAACAGTCTGCGCGCTCCGCGCTGCGGTATCGAACATATCTTTTGCCTCTCCTTAGCTACAGTAATTTTCCAGCCCTGCTTGTTCAATTTTCCAGTATTCTATGGCCACCTCACCGCCGGACTTATCCAGGGGCAAGAAATCGGGGTCAATAAGACTTAGGGGAATCCATTCCTCTTGGTCACCAAAGACCAATAGGACTGCCAATTCGGTCTTGGCTTCCACCTTGTCATAATTGAGGCTGATGTAATCTTTGGCGGACATATGGTTTCCTTAAAAAATTCCTGGGGGCCAGGCTTCCCCAACCCGGCTTCCGTACTACCTCCCCATGTTGCGGAGTCGCGCCCGATACTGCAATCACCATCCAGGCCGTCGCCTCCCCAGGATAAAGCCTTACTGCCCCCGTCTCAGCAATGGGGGCTTGCCTCCTGCCGGTGCCCCGCCGCCCCTGGGTGGAAGTGATCTGGGTTGTGCCGGAGGGGGCGGTTGGATTTCGGTTGCCGCTGGTTGTTCGGGCGCCGGTTCGGGCTGCGGCTGGTGAACCGGGTCAGAAGGGATGTCAGGTTCTGGCGCAAAGCCCTGGACCATACCAGCCTTGGCGCACTCATCATAATCCGGGCAGGTGGTGGTGCAGTCCTGGAAGCCGCCGCATTGGCCAGTCTGATAACAGTCATAATGCTGAGTCGGTGGCGGGGCAATCTCTTCCGTGCCCTTGTCTTGCCCAGATGAAGCCTTACCCTGGTGGAACGCCTCGTAGACCTCCCCGTAGCTGGGCACGTGGAGCAGCATGTCCAGCGGGCCGTAGTCCAGAGCCTGATTGAGGATGTGGGCCGGGATGTCGTAGCGCCGGGGCTCGAACTTGATGCCGGTCCAGTCCTGTCCTTGGCCTTGGTCTGTCTTGGTCATGGTGACCTGGAAGGCCACCTCACGGCCGCCGTCCGGGTTGTCCGTGCCGTCCGCCAGTTTGGTGGCGCCGGGGGCCATGAAGGTGATGTACCCACCGCCGACTTCACTATATGCCTGGGCTTGCAGTTCTCGTTCCAGGAAGAATCCGCTGACCTCGTAGATTTGGAGTCCCTTGGATTCCTGGTTGCGGTCCCACACGTAGTACAGGTAGGTCATGTACTTGCCGCTGTACATGGATTTGAGGTACTTGTCAAATTGGTCGGAAGACATTCCCAGTTTCTTTTCGGCTTCGGGGTCCCGATCCAGCTCATCCCGGTACTCGCAGATGGGGCAGGGCAGGCCGTAGGTGCGGGCCAGGCAGATGTACCGGGCCTTGTTGGGGCCAACATTCTTGTGGACAAAGACTCCCACGGTATAGGACGGGTCAACCCCAGCCTGGAGCTTGCCGGCATAGACCAGTGGGTCTTGTTCGCCGCAGATGTACGGGATGATGGACCAGAGGTGCTTGCCCGCGGCGATCTTGCCCAAGGGAATGTCTCGGACCTTGTCTTCATCCAAAATGCCCTTGTAGCCAGTGCCGTCCTTGGTGCGGTACGATTCCCTGCCCCGGTCGGCCAGCCGCTGGGTCATTCGCCGATCACCCCAGTTTACCCTGGATACGTCCGGGGCTTGGGTGGGGGCTGGTGCCCTGGACGGTTGCGGGGTTGTTGGTGCCGGCCTGGGAGGCGGTTGTCCGCCTGGTGCTCTCGGTGGTAACGCCATATCTATTCCTCCTTCTTGGATTTCTTTTCTGATTCGTATTCCGCCCTGGATTTGTAGACAGCCCTGGACCATAGCCGAAAGGCAGCATAACCGCCTATCAAAGCCATGATTCCCAGGGCCAGCCATGCCAGGGGTTGTGTCCAGTGTTGAATCATTAGTCTCTCTTGGGCAATGGCCGCTGCGGAGGCCGGGGCGGCAGCGAGGTCTTAGGAGGTTCTGCTAATAGCCCCCATCCAACACTATTATCGAATCTTGGTCCCCAGACATAAATCAGCTCATCTGGCTGTTCCCTGGTCAGGCGGTAGATTCCTTGGCCAGGGCAACCAGCACATTCCAGGGCTTGTTGCAACTCTGGGAACGGCCCGGCAGTGAATGGATGTTGACCGCTCTCAGTGATTGGCCCGATGGCATAGCGGTGACCATCCTTGTCAGTGGCGGGAGCCGGCGACTTGCATGATGGAACAGGCGGCACTTGGTTAACTTCCGGAAGTCCTGCTGGCCCCATAGTCTTCCTCATGGCCTCAGTGGCTGCCAGCCGCCCCTGCTCCATGGCCCTGGCCTTGATTTCACCTCCAGCATCGTAGGGTTCAGCATAGTATTTCATACCGAACAGCCGTACCAGATTTTCCAGTGCTGTCTTTTTGGCCTGGAAGGCGAATACCGCCGCCTGGAGCATATTGACTACGTACTCATCTTGCTGCCGCTGGAGCTGGGCTTCCTGGTACTTGGGCTGCTTATGGATCCAGTTGACCACGGCCGTTTCGGTGGGCTGCCCGGTTTTGGCTGAAATGGGGATGTCTCCCGGGTATGGCTCACTCCGGGCCACCAGGTCAAGTTCCGCCTCGGCTACATCCCGACGCTGCTTAGCCCGGTCACGGTTGAACTGCGCCTGGACATGGGCTTCGGAATAGGCCATGATCTGCTTAGCAATGGCCAGCAACTCCAGCTCAAGGTTGAACTGGTCTATTTCCAAATCCCTGGAATAATTCAATTTGATTTCAGGATATTCTTCTGCCAAAATAATCACCTCCCTTATGCTATATTATAGGCTATTTTGGGTCAACCGGGGCCGCCATCGGTTTCCACCAAGGCTTGAATCCATTTAAGTCAGTCAGCGTATCGGTAAAGCTACCCCGGAAGCAGATAGCCCTGTCGTCGATATAGGCTACAGCAGCCGGCTTGGTATTGGTTACACCATGGATAAGTCCAACAAAACCATATCTACGGAGCCAAGACCAAACCACTTCTGGATTTCTGGTTGTATGGACAATGACCCGCCAATTTTCTTCAGGCCAATTTTCTTCAGATTGGCGTAATTTGTTTAGAAAATCAGCCAATCCAGATAATGGTTTCCCGCAATGTTCAGGCCCTTGCCAGCTAGTGTATTGGGCTATAACCCCATCAAAATCCAGACACACTGTTTTAGGCTTGGTAGCCGAATAACAACCATGGCACTGTCCTTCAAATCCCTTCAGGTCTACACGATTGTTTTCGGTCAATGGGGCTCCGCAAGAGAAACAAAAATTATAGCAAAGGACATTCATCTCAGGCTCCTCCAAGCGGCAAATACCAGGCCCTTGCCGGCATTGTCATAAAAAGGTTTCTGGAATGCATCAAATACGATGGCCGCCTGCTCGCTCCCGGTCCTCAGCAGCTCACCCTCGGCGGCAGCGATGATATAGCGGCGGACCTTCTCTGGGTCCTCGCTGGCCGGCAATCCTTTGATCAACTTGGCCACCTGTTCCCACTTGCGTCTGGTCAGGAGCGCTTTGGCCAGTTCGTTGACTGTGGCAGTATCCAAAACAGTCCGCCGCAGGGCTTCCACCATCTCCTCCACCGACCCCAAGTCTATCACCTGGTCTAGGGCCACAAGCGCCTGCCTGGGGCTACCCTCGGCCATCTCGGTTACGGCATCGGCCACGGCCGCCATGGTTTCTTCAGGCCAACTTACATTTTCGGCCGTCAGTACGTCCCTAATCAAATCACGCATGGTCGGACCAGGAAGTAGCGACATCTCGAATGTGGTGCAGCGGGTCCGGATGGTCTTGAGCAGTTTATCTGGATCGGTGGTGCAGAGGATGAATACCACATGGGCAGGGGTGTCCTCTAGGGATTTCAATATTGCTTGCTGGAAGTCACGGGTTGCTTGTTGCACCTCGTCGAGAACTATGACCCTAATCTTACCATAGGACTTGTCCTCGAATCGGCCCTGGGGCATATAGGCCATGGTGGTCATCATCTTGCGGGCATCATCTATTCCGCGGGCATCAGCAATATTCCTTTCCTCATAGTCCAGTTCGTGGCAGCCCATGGCGGTGGCTACGATGCGGGCCATTGTTGTCTTGCCGGTTCCCGACGGCCCCGTAAACAGCCATGCTCGGGGGCGGTCTTGCCTTTCCAGAATGGAGCGGACGCTGGCCACCATGGACCTGTTGCCGTAGATGTGATCTAAGGACTTGGGGCGGTAGTCAATATGAAGGGGCATTTATTTTTCCTTTTTGATAAAAACTTGAATTAAAGCTACTTCAGATTCTGTTAGCAATTCTGAAAAATTCTCAAAAGCCTCTGCTAATGTACAACCACTAGCTACCCAACCATTATAGCCTATAACATCCCATTTTTTAGAATATGGACAATATTCTATTTTATATCTATTTTTATTTTTCCAATTTGACATAACTCTTTCCTTGCCTATATTATAGGCCTTGCAAGCCCAACCAGTCAGTCTTAGATTTCTCCAAGGTACATTGTTCCCAAACCTGGCATTCGGCGCACTGGGCATAGTTGCCATTGGCCAGCCCAAAATCCCCGCCGTATGGGCATGTCATGGCCTGCACTTGCCGGTTCCCTGTCTGCCTAGCCCATATCCCTCCACCGATGGCCTTGAGTCTGTTGGCGAAGTTCTCGATACCACGTTCGAACTCGCTGCGGTTGCCCGGATTGTGCAGCACCGAAGCGGGGTGGAGGCACCAGGAGATCCAGCACTGGTACTTGTCTGCCCATTCCGTTTGGCCGTTCAACTCGCTGATCCTGCCCTGGTCATCCCGCAGGGCCTTGACCCCGGTGCCACCAAAGGCCAGGACCATAACCGGCCTCAGCCCCTCGAACTCCATATCCAACCATTTGGAGCAGGCGGCAATGTGTCTTTTCCCTGGCGTCCGAGTCTTGCTGGGCCAACATTTTGCAATGTTCGTGATGTGGAACATGGTTGGGCCAAAGCCGTATTTCCATAGTTCAGGCCAGAGGATGTCGTTACCAGCCGATCCCACGAAACCAATGCCCTGTAGGTTCTCATCTTTCCCTGGGGCTTCGCCTGCAATCATGATCCGATAGCGGCCGAAGGATGGCTGAACCGGGGCTGAGCATTCATTGATCAGTTCACAGGCCCGGCAGTCGATGACCGGCAGGATGTACCTGCCGATGGTGATTAGGTTGACCCGATGGCTGTCCAGGCGGCAGGTGATAATATCCTGTTCGTCAAATCCGGCCAGGTTGCCCACCCTGCTAAACCGTTCGCTACCGGTCAGGACGTTGAAGTCATAGCAGCCTGCTGCCTCCCGCAGTTCTTCCCAGGTGAGAGCTTGTTCCCGATAGTATCCTGCCCGCCTAAGCAGCCTAACCATGGAGTTCTCACCGGAAACGGACTTGGGTTCCGGCAGGGGCGGCTCAATCTCCTTGTCAAAGAATCCTCGGAAGGCCGGTTGAACATTGGCCTGTTTCTTGGGTTTGACCTGTCTGTCACTAACCTTGCCAGCCAGTATCTTGGCTGCCTGTGATGGCCCCACGCCCTTGATGGCCGTCAGTGGAGCCCACAAGGCACCATCCTTGGGTAGCCAGCGATCGGCCAGCGAAACCCCGGCCTTGGGCAGTTCTATCCTGATGCCCAGGCGGCGGGCCTCATCGATATACTGACCAGATTTCTTCTCGTCGCAGTGGGATAGGCAACCGCAGAGGAATTCCATGGGCCAGTGAACCCGCATCCAGACGCACCAATATCCGAGCATACTGTATTCAACTGCATGACTTAAATTGAATGCGTACGATCCAAAACTGGCCATCATGTCCCAGACATCTCCGGCCTCGGCTGGCGTCAAGGTCCCTTGGGCTGCACAGCCATCCATAAATCGTTGTTTGAACTGCTGGAAGGCCGTTGCCCCTTTGCTCTTGCCGATGACCTTGCGGACCTTGTCGCATTCACCCCATGACAGGCCGGCCAGCTCGAACATGGACCACATGACCTGCTCCTGGTAGATGACCAGACCCAAGGTCTTGTTGGTGTATGGCTCCATGCGGGGATGGATGTAGGTGACGGGCTCCTGGCCATGCCTGCGGCGCATGAATTGATCAGTTATTCCAGACCCCAAGGGGCCGGGCCTGGTCAGGGCGTTTATCAGCACGATGTCGTTGAACTCCCTGACCCCCAGGTCCTTGCAATAGCGAGTATTCAGGGTAGAACCTATCTGGAAGGCCCCAGCGGTATTCCCTTGGGCAATCTCGTTGTAGACCTCCCGGTCATCTAAGGGTATCTGGTCGAATTCGATGGTCTGGCCATGGAGTTCTTTGACCAGTCGGGCTGCCTCGTTCAGAAA
>Ga0208958_1000139_pt1 | contig 96701 bp, 178 predicted proteins | sample RifOxyB1_FD_184032 | JGI IMG/M metagenome (GOLD analysis project Ga0208958, IMG submission 184032) | Soil microbial communities from Rifle, Colorado - Rifle Oxygen_injection B1 (SPAdes) | ecosystem: Environmental > Terrestrial > Deep subsurface > Rock core/Sediment | place: Rifle, Colorado...
ATCCATAATTTGTTAAAAGAAAATAAAACCGTTGTAACATTAAAAATTGACATTGAAGATGTAAAGTATATTCAAAATTTATTATCAGAAAGGTTAAGAGATGTAGAAACAAGTATTGAATTAAGCAATGTTATAAAAATTAAAATTAAAGAATTAAATAACGAATGGAAAAGAATATGGAAATTGTTTAAGATTATTTAATTTTAATTAGAGAAATTGAAATTGGAGGATGATAATATGCAAGACAACATTGATTACATAAAAGTTAAAAGACTTCGGCAATATATTAAATTCCCTATCAATTGGGACAACATTGAAATAACCTACAAAGACATAATAGAAGGAATTAAAAATAATATTCCAGAGCAGAAAGATATTTTTGCTACTTCTTGGACTGACGTTAAGAAAGATGAAGCAGATAAAGAATGGCACATAGGAAGAATTTTATACTTTGTAAATAATCCTGATAAAATAGAACCTATTGACTTAGATAATCAATGTATGTTTTCTAGTATACTGCCTATTCCAATTATTACAGATGGACACCATAGATATATTGCAACAGTTATTAGAAAAAATGAATTTATACCTGCTAATTATAGCGGTTTGGTTAGTTTACTAGAGTATTTAAAAGGTGAAAGTGATATTAAACCATAAAAGGAGAGATAAACTATGCTAAGAAATTTTAGAGATGGTGAAATTGGCTGTATAATAGTTTGTATCCCTGTTCATGGTCAATTTAAGGCAAAAAAGTGGTACATGGACATAATGAAGATGAATACAGTTATGGAAAAACTAAATTTCAAGCTGTGGAAGGATTAAAGGAAAAGATATTGAGTAAGTCAAGTTTTAAGCATTATGTATGGATGGTATTAGAGAATGGTGATTTGTAAAAATGTGATAAAAAATTTCTTTTGTGTTGAAATGAAGGGAGAATAAACATGACTGAGAAAACAGATATTATTAATGAATATATTAACTTTTCTGATTATATGTTAGCAGAGACTAAAACAAATAATATATCAATAGATGTAATTCTACAAATAAAATCTGAATGGAAAAGACTTTTTAAATTGCAGTTATCTGAATATGGATTTAATAATATATCCATTCGCGAATTATTTATATGGGGTAATAATGGTCATAATTGGAATAAACTTCATACTAATGTTGAAGAAGAAAAGAAAAATGTAATTGAATGGCTTGGTAAGATGGCAGGAGAAATATATTATTGTTGTGATAAAATGTCTCTTGATAGATTATTTAGATGTCATTGGTTATTCAATCATACTATAATTCAATTTAAAAAAGAAAATGTACCTTTATATTGGTATAATGGTATTGTATTTGATGGATTCAATTGTTTTGACCCTGATAAAAATAATATTAATCAACAAAGAATATTATGTGAAAATTGTGCTTCTAAATATAAAGGTGATGATTTAATATTTATTGAGGACAATTATTGGAAAAATAGTGACTGTAGTTTATGTGATGGAGAAGCAGAATATTTTATGAGGTTTGTAGATATATCATTAGTTAAAAAGATTAAATAAAAAGGAGATATAAGTATGAATATAAAAGATTGTATTACTTGTGAATACGCTCAAAGAGACAAACATAATAGATTTGTTGATCCATGTTTGGGATATAGCAATTGTTCTTACTCTGAATTTAAAGGAGAAATTAAACCTACTCTTAGAGAATGTATTGATACATTTAATAAAAATATAGTTAACACTGATGAAAATTATCTTTATAAAAAGGGATTTAGAGATGCACTTAAATTTATTAAAAATTGGGATGATGCTGAGTAAATAGTGGTTGCATTTATATTTTGATTGTGTTATAATGGATTATAAAGTTAAATGAGGAGGATACATAAATGAATTTAAGCAAAATAAAATTTAATTTAACTAATATACCAATTGCATTTTGTCCTAGTTGCGGTAAAAAATTAAAAATAATAGAAACAGATTATTTAGAATCTGAAACTATATGTAATAATTGTAAATTAAAGTGGTTAATTATATGGGATATAGATGATAATGATAATTACGGAGTAAAAGGATTTCAATGTAATAATGAAGATCGTTAATTTCAATTATAATATTGTATAGCAAACGGTAAACCAGTGGGGATTATTTGATTTAGTAAGAGTCAACAGACAGGTACTCTGTTCCCAGGGAATCCATGCGATAGATGAGAGGTGACATGGTAGAACTAAATTAGACCGTACCGTGAGTTGCTGGACGTAATCGGGTATTTTGCTATACATTAATAAATAAAGATGCTAAAATGATGATCTTACAAAGTGTTGATTTATAATGGTTTATTAAACTGGAAATCATCACCAAAGATCGGTTTTGTCATATAATTTGGAAATTCAATATAGGAGGTAATATTAATGAAAGCAGAATATTATTATAATGAATTAATGGATGAGAATCATAATAACGAAGGTTATGACGGATGGTATTGTAATGGTATGGTCACAATACATAAGATTGGGAGCAATGATAAAGATGTGACATATACATTATATAGAAGTGGAAATATTATTGATAGTAATGGTAAACGTGATTATATAATTTCTGATTTAATCGGAGATTATGAACCGTATTCACCAGTACAAATTTTAAAGTGTGGATATTTATTATTTAATACCACTTCTTTTAATCAAGTAAAACACATTATAAGTAATTTACACGAGTATTTTGATTCTGAAGAATATGATTATAATCTCTTAGAAAAAGATAGGCATTTCATATGTGGTGGAAATAGTTGGGAGAATGGTTTAACGGAAGGTTTTTCATACTATGCACCCAACGGTATAGAAGTGTCTATATGTTCAATTCCTAAATTATGCTATAAGAATTCCAGAAGAAGTAAATATGGGAAAAGATGTTTGCCATTCAATAAATCATATTCAAAAGTAAATTATGTATATGTATATTTTACAACTAATATTTTAGGACATTTGATAGATTCAGACTTAAATTGTCTTGTAAATGAAGCGTTGACAGATTTAATTGATAATTTACCAGATTGTAAATATATTAATATGAAAATGTTTAAGTATATCTATAGTTAATATAAATATTATGAGGGAGGAATTTATTATGATTATTATTGAAGTTACACATGATAGATATTTTGGAAAAGAATTTGGAGATACTGGTTTACAATGCATAAATATTCCTGCATATCTAGAAAACAATAAACTTATAATTGGTCATCATGGAGAAAGTGAATTATGTTTTCCATATTACATTCCTAATTATAATGCAGAAGATTTTGAATTTTTCTGTAATCATAAATACAGGAGGGCAAAAGAATCTAATCCTCATTACATTTATAAAGGAAATGTTTATGAATTAATGGGAGTTACTGATAATAAAAAAAATATATTATGTACATTCTTAACTCCATGTAGGAAAGGTACATTTCTTTGTAAATGTAAAGACTGTGGAGAAAATTTTGTTATTGACTGTTATGAATCTCCTTATTATTATGTTAAGGAATTATCAATGCCAATTATAAGATGCAAAAGTTGTATATCAAAAAGAAAAAATAAAAGGAGGTGATTAAAATAGTATAATTTACAAATTAACAATATTATATTGTAAAATTGTTAATTATATTGTTACTAATATTAGTAACAATATTTTTATTTTATTAAAAAGGAGGTAATTATTTTGAATAATATTTAGTCAATAAGATTATTAACATCAATATAAGAATAAAAATATAATATAAATGAGGATGAATAATATTAGAAATGAATATGTAATAAATAAAAAATCAGCGTATATGAAACTTAAAAATAAGAAAGAAGAAATATATAAAGTATTTATTGATCATGAAGATATTGAAAAAATAAAACATTATAGATGGCATCTTGAATATTATAAAACAGCAAAATGTTATTATGTTCGCACAACTATTCATCTTGGCATGATTGATGGTAAAAATAAATCTAAATGTATACTTCTTCATTCAATGATTATGGGCGTAGAAAAGAATACAATTATTGATCATAAAAATCATAATCCATTAGATAATAGAAAAAAGAATTTAAGAATTGTTGAAGCAAGTAATAATTCTGCTAATAGAAAAGGTGCTAATTCAAATAATAAAACTGGTGTGAGAAATGTACATTTAATTAACAGGTATGGCGGTAAACAAATTTATATGGTACAAATTATGAGAAAAGGAGAAAGATTTAGTTGGGAATTTGAATTAAATCAATTTGATGAAGCATGTATATTTGCTGAAGAAAAGAGAAAAGAATTATTTGGAAAATATGCAGGAAATGGTTAATATACATATATTTGTAATTATATAAATATTTAAATAAAGAAATGATAAAATAATACATAAATACTATTTTATTACATGATATAGAAATTAGAACAATAGAGACTGAATAAAGTCTCTATTTTTTATTTAAAATTTCTTGTATTCTTTGTTGAATCGTGCTATAATTAGAATTATAAAATAAATAATCAAGGAGATAATCTAATGACTCGAACATACAATGCTTATGAGATTAAGAAAAAATGTGAAAAACTATATTCTGATATTATCTGTTTTAATATTTACAATTTACCTACAAAAAATGCACAATGGAAACTATATAATGAAAACTTAATAAAATAGTAAACGAGGTAGCAGGCGAATATGATAGTTTGAATATATACGATGAAATATTCACAATTGGAGATAAAATTAAGATACATTACCTGGATATAAAAATTGCAATTATAAAGTCAATAACTGTAAAATATAATACTTGCACATGGATGCCTGAATTTATCGTTGAGTCAATGGATATTCACGATAATAGTGTTTATAAAACTTCTTATGATACTTGTATTCACTTGGCATGAGAGATTAAGAAATGTTTTTTAATTATCGTAATATTTACCTTGATTTATATAAGTTCTAATGATAAAATAAAAATAAATGGAGGAATAGAACATGAAAACTAACAACTTAGAGGTCTTAAATATTCAAGATTTAATGTTTGCGAAGGTATTTGGAATGTCACAGGAAGAAATTGAGGAAATGGATTTATTTCAGCAAAAAAGGAAAATGCAAAATATGTTTGATAGAATGATGATTGAATGGAGTCAAGGTAATAAACCAGAATTAACACTAGAAGATGCACAGGAATTAGATAAAAAATATCAAAATATAGTAGCACAGCTTGAATGTGAACACAATCATGATTATATGGGAGATTCATTAGTAAGATTTGAAGCAATCCCAAAAGATGATTATTCAATAGGATTATATTTAGGGTTGCCAAGTGTAGTAGATTGGGCAAGTAAGATGTTAGATTAAAATAAATGAAAATCAACTAATTATTTCATCAAATACCTATTGCTTTTTAATTAAAAGTGTGGTATTATATTTAACAGAATAAAAAAATAAATAAGAAAAAGGAGTTGCTGTTAAATGATTAGAACCCCATTATCTTTAAGTGTGAAGCAAGTATGTACCATGATTAAGAAAGGTAGTATGACTTTTGATAATCCGATTCAAAGACCTCCTGGGCAATGGAATCAACAGAAGAAAAGTGATTTAATTGAATCAATTTTCAGAAGATTTATTCCTGATTTCTTTGCAGTTAAAACTAGGGAAGAAAAAGGAAACGTCTATGACGTGATCGATGGTTTGCAGAGATTCACAACTATTTGTTCCTATCTTAACGATGAGTGGGAATTGCTAGAGATTAAACCTGTAAAAATAGAAACTACTGGTGAAATACATAATATATCAGGTTTAAAATATTCTCAATTGCCGGAAGATATACAGGATGTAATAAAAAGCCATATGTTGACTATAAGAACAATAGAATTTGAAGAAGATGAAGACGAAGAAGAACTTGTTGAAGAAATATTTTATCATCTTAACAGTGGTGTTCCGATGGCAAAAGAGCATTTAGCTCTTATCTCAGCACCTAAGAACGTACAGGAATTTTGTCATAGAATTATAGCAGAACATGATTTATTTGTAGGAATTGCCAAATATTCAGAATCAGCAGTTAAAAAATCAGATAAGCATATGACAATTTTACAGAGTGTCTTGTTAATATCTGGTTTACCCTATGAAAGTTTTGCAGCAAAGCACATTGAAGAAGTATTTGCTAAAAATGAAATAACAGAAGAAGTTTTAAAGCAGACAGAAAAGGCATTTACAGACATTGCAGATACCTTTCAATCGACACATAAATTTGTAGTTAAAATCAATATACCAATTATGACCTATATGTTTTCTAATACTACAGAGGAAAATAAAATTCCTGTAAGAGAGAAATTATTGAATTATGTTAATAAAGAAATGTTACCTGGAGATAAATATAAGGCTTATACAGGTGCAGGGAATGTTAAGAAGGATAAAGTTATTAAGCGTATTAAAGGTATGTTTGAGATATGCGGAGTAGTAGAAAGACCAATAGAAGTAGTAAAACAGACTTATGAAGAGATTAATGCAGTATTACAGGAGTTTAAAAGTGAATCTGAAACTGAGACTGAAGACGATTCTACTAACGATAATGCTAATGTCAATGTACAATCTGAACTTGAATCTGACGAAATACCAGAATTAACATTAGAAGATATACCTGACATTGAATTGGATGGCAAAGAAGTTAGTTAATAGAGAGGGTTAAATTCCCTCCCTATTCTTCTAAAATTTAAGGAGATGATATAATGAGTAATAATAATAAAGATAGTATCTACCTAGAAAATGGTTATAAGAATAGAGATGATTATTTACAATCTTTATCTGAGGATTACGGAGTACCTTTAGAATTTGTTTATAACCTTGCCGATTTATTAGGTGAGAGCGAAGAATGGGATGGCTTAATTTCAGCTTTAGAAGATGCAGAAGGAATGATTTATGATGAATAAGGGAGAAATAAACCTTCCCTATTAAAATAAAGGAGGCATGACAAAATGGAATTCACTTTAAATAGAAATACCCTTCTCAAACTGAGCAATGATGAGATATTAGAATTGCTTAACAGTATAACAAATTTTGATTTATACTCAATGTCACTTGATTGGAGAGAATCAGCAGAGTATATTTTGAAATGCAAAGGTGCTGAAGGTGATGTTTTAGTTTACTGGAGTTGACTATAACAAATTAATTTAACAAAATCATAAAATAATAGTTGCTATGTGCCTAACATAGTGTTACAATGAATATATAAATAATAATATATACAATACATAACACAAGGAGAGATATAAAATGTGTAGAGCAAAACGATACACTGAACAATTACTAGAAATATATGATAACATTAATCAAGATTTAGAGTATTTCAATCATCAAATTAAAGAATATCAATTCTTAGAACAAGATGTATTACATATGATAGAAAATGAAAAGTTTAACGCAGCAGAAGGTTGTTTACTTGCTAATATGATTAAAGATGCCAGGATTAAGCGGAGATATTATAAAGATGAATTGGAAACAATGATTAATTTAAAGAAGACATTTATTGATAAGAATATTGAACACTTAAAGTATACATATGACAGTGTTAAAAGACAAGATGAAATATTGTTAGAATTAAAAAGGAATAGGGTTTATAGACCAAGGGTGTTAAAGAGTATGGAATTGAAGAAAGTTGTGCCGTTGAAGAGAAAGGTGATATAATTAAAAATAAAAGGAGAATATATAATGAATGTTAGAATTAATGAATGGATAAAAGGAACTATTATAACAGAAGAAGAAAATCTAAATTTACCAGTTCCACGTTTGGAAATAAGATATTTCAATATTAATGAAGATGGTAATAACCTTACAGCAATTTATAGTTTGATATATAAACATTTTCTAGGTGATTTAGTAAATGTAATTATGGGACAAACAAATTGTAGGTATCCAAAACCTAATCCAATAGCAGAAAATGGAATAATAAAAACTCCATTTAAGGATGGAGTACATATAGAAAATGATAAGAAACAATTAAATTTACCTGCTTATGCAATTTATAAAGATAAATATCAGATTATTTGAAACATGATCAATCGATAATTTTATAAAATTATAAAATAAAAGGAGATAAATACATATGAATAATCAATTAGTACCTGCTATTGCTTCAGTTTCACGGAATAGAATTTTAACAGAAAAAGAATTAGAATCTTATAAAAAATGTTGTATTAAGTTACCTAAAAAGGATATAGTTAAAAAAATATTATCATTTATTGAAAATAACAATGTTACACAAGAAGACAAAAAGGTATTTAATAAAATACTTGGTGATACTAAAATATTAAATAAACTTCAAATTTGTACTGATGGGTCTTATGTTAATGGAAGAATCTTTTTTAAAAATTTCTATAACAATAATACAACTAATATATGGGTGGATGGAAAGTATTGGAATCAACATTATAAAAAACATAAATCTAATTTGGATACAATGTCTAAACTTAATTATATGAAATATAATTTTGAAGTTATATTTTTACACTTAGTTAGTGATAGTAAAGCATGGGAAGATAAATTAGATAGTGAACAATGGGAAGATGAATATGATGATTGGTGTTAAAAATTAATGTTGGTAACCATTGAATTTATTGGGTTTGTGAATAGATAAATTGTAACAAAATGGTTAATTGGTCACAATTTAATAATAAATGGAGGTAAATAAAATGAAATTAGAATTAAAAGTTTATAGTGCATTGCCTTGTGAGACAGAACAATTTATAATTAATGGTGTAGATTCTGATAAAAATTGGTTCGTTGATAATTATGATGATGGTAGAGGTGAAGAAATTGAATATGGATGCAATAATAGGGTAACTAAATTATTAAGAATTTCAGAAGTAAGAAACAATCTTCCAGAATCATTAAAAGAATTATCTGTTGAAGAAATAGAAGAAATTCAAAATAAACTTGAAGAAGAATTAGTTAGTGGTGGTTGTGGTTGGTGCGTATAATATAAATTAGGAGGCTACATATATGAATTCATTGCTAAGAAAAAGAAAATCTAATCCAGAATTAGACAATAAAATTGATAAAATTATTGAACAGGTCAAAAATAAACAAATACCTGAATTCTATCCTAATGAAATGGTTAACAACTTTAATATGGATAGAATTAGTTTAAGAAGTGACTTTATTAAAACTATAGGGTTTACTCTCATATCTAATGATTGGATTAAACCATTATCTCAATGGATAGGTAATAGAAAATGTCTTGAAGTTATGACAGGAACAGGTTCATTGAGTTTTGCTTTACAACAGCAAGGGATAGATATAATTGCTACTGATAACTTTTCTTGGGAAGGTAGTTCTAACTGGAATGATAATGAAAATTATTGGACAGAAATTGAACATATAGATGCAATAGGAGCAGTTAAAAAATATGGTAAAGATATTGATATTATTATAATGTCGTGGCCTTATATGGATGATACTGCACATAGAATTTTACAGAGTATGAGAGAAGTAAATCCAAATTGTATTATGATATTTATTGGAGAGGGTATGGGTGGATGTACAGCAGATGATGAATTTTTTGAAAGTATTCAAGAAATTGAGGATACAGAGTTTGAGCAAGCAGTAAGTAATTTTAAACAATGGTGGGGTATACATGATTATCCGCAATTGGTTAAATAAATTATAATAAATATTAAAAAGGAGAATGAGAAATATGAGTTATAAAAAATGTTTGGAATTGGCAAATGCAAACATTTTAACCTTTGAGCATTTTGGTAGTTATCAAGGAGATTGGTGGGCTAAAGTAGAATACCAAAGTAAATTAGGTTGGATTCATGGATGGTTTGGTAGTTGCTCTGGATGTGATGCTTTTTAAGCAGAATTTGGTTATGAATCACATGAGCATGAAGATGATGATTGTATAAGTTATTATGATTTACCTGAAAAATTTAAAGAAGATTGTCCTAATTGTCAAGATTTAATGAAAAGAATGAAAGAAATTGGTGAGAAATATTTAGATGATTTATATACACAAGAAGAAGCAGAAAATAGAGCAAGTGAAAATTTAGATTGGGATGGAAATGCTCAAGAGATGTTAGATTTTATTAGAAATAATAAGATTTAAAATATTAGAATACTATATATAGTATAAATAAGTATATAAAATAATTGGAATAAAAAATAAAAATCATAATATAAAAAGGAGGTGATAATTAAATGAAAGGAGGTGATAAATATAAAAAATAATTATATTATAGAAGGAGATATTGTTAAAATTGTTTTAGATACAAAACATGGAAAATTTTATGCATTAATAGATTTAGAAGACTTTGATAAGGCTAACAATTGTGAAAATAAATGGTGTTTACGTTCATTAAAACATCAATACGCTCAACAAATGAAAGTAATAGGCAAGGAAGGGAATAGAAGTAAATATACTACTATTAAATTACATAATATTATAATAGATTGTCCAGAAGGGATGCGAGTAGATCATATTAATCATAATACATTAGATAATCGAAAACAAAACTTAAGGATTATAGAACATAAAAATAATATTACACATCGAAAAGGTGCTAATTCTAATAGTAAAACTGGTGTTAGAAATGTTAATCTAGTAACTAGATATAGTGGAGAACAAGAATATTGGGTACAATTAATGAAAGATGGTAAAAGATTTAAATGGGAATTTCCACTAGAACAATTTAATGAAGCATGTATTTTTGCAGAACAAAAACGTCAAGAAATATTTGGCAAATATGCAGGGAATGGTTAATACATAGTGATATAATGGTTTGCGGTAATCCTTATACCGCAAACCATTATAAGGAGTAATTTAATATGAATAAATACATTGCCAATATCAAAGTAATACAATTAGAAGTAGAATCTAAATCAATAACTGAAACAGAAGAATATTTTAAAAATTACATTAAATATTGGGGGTGTAGTGTGGCCTGGATGGAAAGGTGCTGTTATTGTTAATATTGAAAAATAAATTTATAAATTAAGAGGAGATGCTTAATATGTTAGAAATTAAAAAATTGAATTCTATAATGTCACCATTCTTCGGAGATATTTGTGTTTACTTAGAGTTAAATGATTATGCAGATACAAGCACAATTAAATGTAAAATAGCAAATCTAAATGAGGAAATAATTCCTGATAAATTTGCTTATGATGGTTCACCTTATTTTTCATATGATAAATTTGAAAAGTATTCTAATGGTAATCATTATGCTAGAGTATACGTAGAAGTAGAATATAAATCTAAAGAATTAGAATTATCTGAAAGTACATTTAATACAGCAAAAGGTATAAATGATTATATAGTAGATTTAAAAACATTACATCATATTATGGGTATTAGGCATGTTGCTAAACATAAGAAGGGTATAAAATTAAATGAATTTGTTTGGAGAGGTGTATTAAGTTTTGATCAATTCGGACAGACAATGTATTTATATGATCAAAAATTTATAGATGATACACCAAATAATATTAAATATGGTACAGTTGATTATAATACATTTAGATTTTATTGTGAAGGATATTGTGGAACATTTAGAGTAATACCAGATCAAGATGAAATATGTCCTGAGTGTAATAAAGCATGGACAATAGATAATATAGTTGATTATGTGACTATTGAAAAAGGTAATTATAAGAGAATTGGTTATCATAAAGAATGTTTAAAATCTCATAATGACAGAGAGCAATTAAAAGAATTTGAAAATATATTCTCAAAGGTATATAATTTAAGTGAATTGAAATTTACTGCAATTCCTAATGAATATTGCTCATGTGAAAAATGTGCTTCATGGTTTATAGTTTCTACTCTAGATGGAGATATTAAAATTGGTTGGAGGAAAAGAGTTATTAGCATTGTGTGGCTAGATAATTATAAACGATTTAAAGAAACATTTGTGAATGAGGATACTACAAAAGGCGGAAATTTAGATGGTGTTAGATATATTCATGCTTGGAATGTGGATAAAGCAATTGAATATTTGAATAGAGCGAAGGATAGTATAGTTTAAAATAAAGGAGTATAGTGTATATATGAAATTAATTGATATTGCTAACAAAATAGATAAATCTGAAAGAAATGAATCTTATGTAAATACTGACCAATTTTCTTCAGAATTTAATTATGAATTTGATTGGGTAAAACAAGATAGACTTAAAGCATATTGGATTGGTAATTGGTATTGTACAGATTCTTATGTAGGGTATAGGATGTATTTTCTTGATGATGAACCTGTAGCATTTTCCATACAAAAAGGAAGAAAATGGTCTGAAAAATTTAATTGGATTAGTAAAGAATTAGCATTAAAAGTTAGAGAATATTTAATTTCTATTATGCCTAAAAGAGAAGATGAATTAAATATAAAAATATGTGATATTAACGAAGATATAGGAGATAGTTATAAAATTGAATTTAATTCACAAATATTAAATCCTGATAATGCAATGCTTTATGGTGAATCAATTAAAATTTTAGAAAGAATAAAAGAAACACCAGATTGGGGAATAGATAAAATGTTAAAGATTCGATTAAGCAATGGAAAAGAAGAAATTGTAGACATAAAAGAATTAGATTTTAAGTATCATTTAGTATGAAAGGAAAGTGAAAAAATATGATATCATGGTTATTAAAATTATTTAAAATAAAACATGATGCTAAATGTCTAAATTGTAATGGAAAAGGTTATGTAAAATTTCAGGATGGGTAGAAAGCACTTGTGGTTGTTGTTATGGCGCAGGTAAAATAAATAAACGAAGATACAATAAACCCTTAGAATATAAGGGTTTATTTTTATAATAATTAACAAAATATTAAAATAAATATATTGACATTCAATTTCCCTTATGTTATTATTATAGAAAGAAACAAATAACAAGGAGGTATTACATAATGACACAAGAACAACAACAACAAGAAACAATCCTAAGCAAAGTTAAGAAATTATTAGCACTTGCAGAGAATAATACTTCGGCAGACGAATCACAAAATTCTTTTCTTAAAGCACAAATGCTACTCTTAAAACATGGTTTAACTATGAATGACGTTGCTGAATCTAAAGAAGATTATAGGTACAGAGGTATGAGTGAATTTGAAATAAATAATATTTTTAATAATGGTAAAAAGGTTGCTAGATTTTATTAGGGAGGAATTAACATGTTAAGGTATTTACATTTACAATTTATTAAATTAAAATCACTAATAAATAAAGATGTAATAATATGTGCCGTAGATAAAAAGGATAGTATGACTTATATTATTAAAAATGGTAGTATTGTAGACACTATTCCGATAAGTAATGATATAATTAGAGGCAAGAGAAGTAAGATACCATTATTTTATGATTTTGAATTTGATAAAGAGAATCTAAATAAAGTAATTAAAGAATACATAATTTAATAAAAGGAGAGATTAAATATGGCAATGGTAGACTATGGAGCAGTTTTAAAGAAGAATGGAATAGTAATTCACAGAGATGATTTCTTTATGGATATGCAAAAAGCTGTTGGATTTACTATTGATTCATTAAAAGATAAAGATGGTTATAATTATCAAATTAATGGCAACTATTTTGTATACATTGGTGATGAAGAATTATTGATTTGTGTATACAAAACACAATTGTTAATTATCTCAAATAACAAAATTATACATCGTGTATATGGTGCTAATGTTGATTCTTATAGTATACATGATAAATTTAGATTAAAATTTGAAGTTAATGGAATTAAATTTGATATAAAAAGAATAAGTTATAGTAATATGTATTTGCTTAGATTCTGGTATAAAAGGAATCTTTATGAATGTATTTATGGTTATGGTGTTGATAATAGTGTAAAGAATTGGTATTACAATAATAATAGAGAAAGAAGAATTGCTAAAGAATTTTTTAGAAATAAGTCTTGGAAAATATTAACATAAAAGATTAAATTACTTTTAACTTAAAAACATTATAAAGGAGAGATAATATTATGTATTTAAGTATAACCTTTACTGATTATAATAAAATAACAATGAATATAATTAGATTTACTTGCAATGAAAATGAAATCTTAAATAGAAATAATATGTACAATTGTTTTATAGTTGGAGATAATTACATAAAATGAAAGGCAATATGTTTGATATAGAATATTATGTAAAAAATGTTAGGGTATTTACAGTATAGAGAGGATGAATTAACATAAATAATGCTCAGGAAATATTAAGAAAGATTGTTAATTTCATAGATGATTATTATAAAATAGCACCTATATTTTATAAAACATGGTTAGATAAATATGGGGTTAATAATCTTAATTTTATAAACTATATAATTTTTGAAGAAGAAAATGAGTATATTGAAGAATATTTAAATTATTGTTTATATATGCTTGAAGAATGTGAAAAACAATATCCTAAAGGTAGTGAAATTATAGGATTTCAAATTGCTGATATTATGAGAATGATGGCAGAAAGTAAAGAATTAAATGAAATATAATATAGAGGAGGAATACATATGTTGGTAGATATTAACTTTAGACAATCTCTAATCAATGAGTATAGAAAGAAAATTGAAGAGCATTGTACACCTGAAAGATTTGAAGAAATTAAAAATAGCATACCTAGAAATCTTGATGACATATTTCATAAAATAAATACAGGTATATATTATAGTGGATTAAATTTCGATCATAGAATTAAAATGCTTTCAAATGATAAAATTAAAGATAAATATGAAAGTTTTACTTTTATGAAACGTATAAATGGAAAAGTAGATTGGAATTACATTCGTAAATGTATTAATGAAGGAAAAGAACATAAAGATAATTACGGTGTATGTGATAATTATCAACAAGTTTTAAATCACTATCCAGAATTAAATGATCCTAATAGAAAATTTATATTATCTTTATGTAAAATTAGTAAGAAAGAAGATGGTGGTTGGCGATGGCATAAGTGGGGTAAATATATAGGTATTCAAAAATCGCAATGTGAGTATATCGGTGATGAACCTGAGATTGAAGAAGTATATGTGTATCATATTTATGAAATGGAATAGGAGGAAGTACATAATGCAATTAAAAGAAAAGTTTAAAGAATTATGGTTTTCTAAGGTTGAGGATATAGCTAAAAAATGTTCTAATATTGAAGTATTTAATTTAATGAAACAAATTGAATATGGCAATATTTCAGATGAAGAAAAAGAAATGATAGCAAAACAATTAGAGGAAATGAATATTCATGATATAAATGCAGTATGGTATATTGGTTTTATGATTAGTGATATTCAAAAATGTATATTTCAAGATAAAATAAATTTAAATTTGATTAATTCAGTATGTCAAATTAATGGTTGTTTAAATAGTGATAGTTATTGGAGCAACGTATGGGATGATAATATTAATTCAGAGGAAGCAAAAAATCTTAAAGAATTGGGTATTTTGATGCAAGAATTAGTTAAATATTTATAAGATAAATTTATTAATAAAGAAAAGTTTGGAGAGGAGAATTAATATGAATAAAGATTTAATTAATAAAGCAATTGATGTAATGGAAAGAGTTAAGATAGGGTCTTTAATTAGATTACATGGCATTCATGATTTTAGAGTAGTATATCAAGAACCAAGTTATGAAGAAATATATGGTTGTTGTAAAATTCCCAGAGATCATGTAATTAGAATGGTTAACCAAACTATTCCTAATGCTTTAAACTGGACAAAATCTAAATCAATAGATAGACTTAAAATAGAAATGGTGCAAAGTGCCGTAGCAGGTTTGTATAAAGATATTGAATTAATTGAAGAATAAAAGGAATAAGAATGAAACAAAATTTAGATTAATATAATATATTCAGGGAGGATGAAATATGCTAAGTTTTAAAACAACTAATGAAACAGTTATAGATATGTATAAAGGCAAGACATTCATTGAAACAAATATAAAATTATTCACAGAAATTAATGATGATTTGAAGAAGAAATTTTTTGGTAGGATAGATTTAATTGAAGATATTCTAAAAGCAATTAATATTAAAATGAAGAAATTGTTATGAATAATTTAGAAGATAATACGGATATTGCTGAAATATTATCTTGCATAAGAGGTAAATTGTAATTTCATAATCTCACAAAGTATTGATTTTATTGGGTTTATAAAATTAAAAATCAATACAAATGAGAGTATTTATTCAAACTTTAAAGGAGGAAAATTAAAATGACAAAATACGTGTTAAAAACAAATAGTAATTATTATGGAGATGGTTACATAAAAGAGTTTTATAATAATTATGGTGCACGTGATGATTTTCATGTAAGTAGTAATATTTTTGATGCAACTATCTATGATACAATTAGTAAAGCTAAAAATGGTATTAAATATTGCTTAAATATTATTGATGGTTATAATAATATGGATTCTGATTATGTGAGAGATAATAAATTAGATTCAAAAAAGTTTCCTAAGATATGGTTAGATATATTTGAGGTGGAATTAACAGAAAAGAAAATTGATACTAAACAAAAGGAGGTTGGTTAAGGAAAAGAATGAGTTAAGGAAGGAATTTAAAAAGATGTTTGAACTGATAAAGGAGAGAAATACATAATGAGAGATAAAGAATTTTTCCATGATAGAAATAATGATATTTATTATTTAGTTAATTTTCAAGAAGAAAGATATATGAAAATAGCAGAAAAAGGAAGTCAATACTATGAATTATGCAGACATTTATATTGTAATAATTGGGAATATGCATATATCAGACATAAAATATTATCCACATTTAAGAAGGTAGATAAATTGATACAGATCGATGGGACAGAAGATTAAGAAAATATAAAATAAAGGTGGTAATATGTATGAGATGTTATAATACTAATGGTCGTGGATATTTTGTAGTATTAAAAACTCCAAATGAGATAATTAATTTGTTGAATAAATTGTGACATACATACACAATAGGGAAACATCATGTATTTTCAAAGGAAAATAATTATGTAATATTTATTAATAGTCATTCTCTTAATCTAGCAGATCGAGTAGCAAATATATGGATTGAATCAATTTTAGGTAAATTTGAAATATTAGATACTTACAATGAATGTAAACTTAAAGATGTTGGTAAGTATTGGTGATATATAAATTGAAAAATAAAAAGGAGGATAAATTTTATTGACAAGAGAAGAACGTAAACAATGGTATTATGAACAAACACATAAAATAATAGATAATATAATACATAAACAATGTACAGTTTGTAAAGAATGGTGTCCTGATACTGAAGAATATTTTTATTGGAGAAATAAAAATAAACCAGAAAAAGGCTTTCAATCAGAATGTAAAAAATGCTCATCAAATACTAATAATAATAGACAAAAGGCTAATTATGATAAATATAAAGAATATAGAGCAGAATGGATTGAAAAAAGTAATAATAAAGAAAATGTTAATAATACAGCAAGACAATGGAGGGAAGAAAATCAAGAGTGGAAACAAAAATATCAATTAAATTATTATAAAAACAATCCAGATAAAATGAAAATATATAATCAAAATAAACAACAACATAAAAAACATAACATATCTAAAACAGAATGGGAAAATTGTAAACGATATTTTAATTACAAATGTGCTTATTGTGGTTTACCTATTGAAGAACATTATTTTACTAGAAATGGTATTATAAAACTCGGAGATTTTCACAAGGAGCATGTAGACCATAAAGGTAGTAATGATTTATCAAATTGTGTACCAAGTTGTGGAAGTTGTAATGATCATAAATGGAAATTTGATTTTGATTATTGGTATAATACAAATAACGAAAGATATTCTCAAGAAAGATATGATAAAATAATTAAATGGTTGACAGATGATTATAAAGTATACATAGAACCACCTAAACCAAAAAGAACATATACTAGAAAAGAATTAAATAGATTAGAAAATAAATGTTGACAGAATGATAAAATAAATGTTATAATACTAATAGAGTTGAAAGGAGGTGATTATATGACATAATAAAACATTAATAAAATAAGTATAATATTGATTGGAGGAAAAATGATTTATGAATACTGATAATATTATTGATAATGCAATTAAAACAAATGTTAGCTTTAAAAGAAATCCATATTACATATATGATTTAGTGCAAGTAAATTGGATGTTAGAGCAAGGTTGCATACCCTTACAAGTAGGCAAAGGTGAAAAAAATGATGTATTTTTAAAATTTCCTAGAACACCTGAAGTAGAAGAAATAGTTTATAAATGGAAATTAAAAAATAAAAGATTAAGTAAATATAATTTGTAGTTAAGAGCTTAATTATAAGCTCTTATAAATGTTTAATTAAATAATTGATAATTATTATGATGTTGATAATATGATAATTAAATTAATTCTGATAAAGATAAGGAGAATATAATATTTGATGATAACGAATGAATTAGAAGTAGGTAAAAAATATAAAGATTTAAAAGTAATGTGTGAAGTATTAGATTTTGAGTATTTTGATAGTACAAACAGTAGAAAAGCAACTTTAAGAGAGATAGAATCTCATTATAAATTAGAAAAACAAGGTAGAGGATACATAGTATTAGAAAAATATGATACACCAATTATAATAAAAAATAACAATGATGGAAGGATTAATAATGGTGGAGGAATAAGAAATACTAAATATGATAAATTAATGGACGATTTAATAATTGATTGGTTACATAGAAAAAATGAAGCAGAGTTTAATATTTCTTTTAATGAAATATTTACACAAGATAAAGAAAACAATAATAAAAATATACCTTTATTCTCAGATGAATATGCTAATTTAATGAATATTGGACACGAAGAATTTTCAAAGGAAATTGCTATTAGAAAAGATTTAGTAGATATGTTTAGAGAAAAAATGTATATGATATCAAGTAAATGTTTTGAAACTTCATTAGGAAGATTACAGAAGCAAAACATAATAATATGGAGTAAGGAAACTATGATTAAATATTATGGTGATATGACAGAAATTGCCGATGAAGATTTACTTGAAGAAATTAATCTGGCAGAACAAGAAACCTATGAAACAATGGAAATAACTTCATTTAAAAGAAGAAATCCAAATGTTAATAAGAAATTTAAAAGAGAAGTATGTAAAATATTATCACAACATAGAATTTCATCTTATTGGAAAGTATATAATATTGAAATATTAGAAGAAGATAAAATAATTTCAATAGAAAATGTAGATAAAATAAAAATTGAATTAGTTAATAGATTTGTAAATTCAATAAGAGATAGTTTATACAATAAAAAATATGATGAAATTGATGATACTCCAATTGCTATAGGCGAGAAAAGAGAAAGTGAAAAATATAATCCATTTATGAATAACACTGAAGATATGGTTAAATTATCAAATATATTATTTATAGATTATGATAAAAGTAATATAGAAGTTATGGATGAAGAATGGGAGAAAGGTGAAGCAAAAAAAGAAAAAGAAAAAATGAAACAGAAAATAGAGGAAAAGAAAGTTAAGAGGAAGAAAAGAAAAATAATAACTAATTAACAATACAATTTGCTGCTTACGCAGGATTATATAAACCGACCATAAGTTAAAAGTAATAATGGTAAATATATAATATACATAAATTATAACGACCATAAATTATTAGTGTAATGTTATTATGTTTTATATTATTCTATTTATCTATGGTCGGTTTAGTATTATAACTATTAATTATTGATCGGTTTGTCATTAATCAATAATACACAGCATAATATTATTTAATTTATTATCTATTAATAAATATAAATTATTATTTTGACGTAGCTTTAGCGAAGTCAAACAGATTGTATTATTAAAGAATAAACAAAATAATAAAATATATTTAATCCACACAGAAAAGAGTTGATTCAAATGATATTTTCTCATGAATGGGACGAAGCGTTATTCAAAGACAGAGTAGTGCGTAAAAAGAAAGAAGATAAACGCAAAAAGTTATTAGCAATGATTAATGATAAAGCTACCACTGAGGGAGAAAAAAATAATGCCAGAAAGTTATTATTAAAGTTTGAATAGGTATAATATTTCCATTAATATTAATATAATAGAAGGAGTGATTAAAATGGGTGCTATTATACTTGGCATTATTTTACTAGCAATATTCGGTGGTAAATAATAAAAAAGGAGCGTATAAACATGAACGCAATAAAATCATTTAACCTAACATTTGCATTATCAAATCTACCTAACAATGTAAAAGATATATTTATAGAAATTATTCGTAGTGCTATGACAGGTAAAGAATTAACCCAAAAAAATAAAGATATATTAGCGTATGCATGTTATCATAGCACATTGCCGATAGATGATGAAAAGGTGCTGAGTTGGAGTATTCCAAATGCGGAAGATTAATTAAATCAAATTAAATAAGTAGAAATAATCAAAAATTCATCTTGACTTTTTAACAGAATACAAATATAATAATAGGAAGGAAGTGAACAATAAATTGCCACATAAAATCATAAGAAAACTTGATGATTTAGGTAGAATTCACATTGCAAAAGAAATAAGAAAACAAGTAGGCATTGAAGAAGGTGACGCTATATTAATGGAAGTTAATGAAAATGGTCAAATTGTATTGACTAAGGTTATGGATAAAGAGTAAAATATAAGATAGGAGGTATTAATTGTGTTAGCATTAGAAACACTATCTGCTAATGGTAAGGAATTAATACCTAAAGGGAAGAAATATGTTGTAGGTAAAGAGGATTGTGGTTACAGCACTAAATATTTTGTTATAGATAATTATGGAGATAGATTATATTTGACAAAGGAAGAATTATTGTATAAATTTAAGTTATCAAACAAGGAGGATTTGTAAGTTTAGTAAATTTGTATAATAAGGAGGAGAATTAACTATGAATACAGAAATAGCAATTTTGTTAGAATGTTTAATAGATGAAATAAGAGCAAGTGGAGAGCCTTCAGAAAAAACAATAATAGTCTTAGCGAAGTATGAAGATAAGTATGATTTTGTAAAAGAATATTTTAAGGAATTAGATGAAGAATAAATTAGGAGGAATATTAGATGAAATTATTTGAAAAACAGGAGAATATCAATAAAGATAAAGTTAATTTAAAAGATATTCTCAATAAACTAAAAGAATCAGGAGTAGATTTAAAACTTGTTGGTGAAGTAGCCAGAGCATTTAATTATTCATATATGTCTGGTTATGAAGATGGGGAAGCAATAATTAGATCCAAACCGTGATTAAGTTATAATTTTAAAATGAAATAGGAGGAATTAGATGTGATAAATTTTCGATATTTATTATTTGCTTACAATACTTACTATCCTGTAGGTGGTTTCAATGATTTTATTTTTAAATTTTCAACTTTTGAAGAGTTTAAAGAAAAATTAGAAGAAATAAATATTGAAAAAATTGAATGTCAACATTTTCAAATACTTGATTTACTTAAATTAGAAAGTTTTAATGTTTTATATTTAGATGAACCAAGTGAAGTAAATATTAAAAGTAAACTTAAACGAGCAGTAAGAGGGTATTTTCAATTTGATAAGACAAGATAATTAACCAAATTAATAACATGAGTAGAGAATCATCCATGAATTATGCAAAACATCAAATAAATACTCAATTAAATGATTTTCTAGAAAAGTTTAATATCATAAGTAAACAAATATCAGATATTATTAATTCTAATATATCACCTGTTAGTAAAGTTTCAACATTGTTAATATTACTTAAAAGCATAGATAATAGTTTAGATGTTGCTACATTGGTAAATCTTTGTTCAAACTACGAATTTAATTATGAGTGTATATGGTGTAGTTGCAGGAATTATGGATATGATAGATCAATATGTTTTAATTATATCCCTGAAAATTTATTGGGAAGGATGATTAATAATGAAAGTAAAATGTTTACATGATTTATTTATTAATAATTTAGTATTTTATAGATTACATGAATATGGCATTTATTCTGAGAAAGGTGATTTTATAACTATTTTAGATGAGTATAATAACAAATTCAAAATTTTGAAAACCGTAAAATGTACAATTTCTTATGATTATTATTTTGAGAAAGTTATTTAATATATGATGGAAGTGTAGTTTTAAAATGATGTTAAAGGAGTGTTAATCAATGATAAAAATCGGTAAAATTACTCAAGAACAACTAAACAAATTACAAAAATCAAGAAATCCTAAAACTATTTTTAAAGAATTAGTTGGATTAAATAAAACTGCTAAGTATGAAATAGGAGATACCTGTATTGACGCAGATAGAGTTAAGCCTATGGATATAATTAAGAAATCATTTAATGGTCGTGATTTTTACTATATTATTGTGAAACAGTTTAATGAAGATTTGGTATTTGCTTATTCATTATATCCTGTCGGATAGTAAATATGGGAGTTATTATTTACTCCTAATACATAATAATTAAAAATAAGAAGGAGAAAAAATAATGCAAATAGGTGATAAGGTTTGGATATTTGATGGCAATAGACGCATATATGAAGATGATAAAGGGAATAAAACACAAAATCCTTGGTATAGAGGTCATTTTGTTGAGAAGTATATTATAGGAGAGACTAAGCAAAGTTGGATTGTTGGTTATAAAGGAAATGATATAGATAGTAAAACAAATTTTAAAGCTAATAAGAAAACTCTTATCTATTCAATTATAAATAATTATAGTCTTGATAAAAAATTATATATTTCTGAAGAAGAAATTGAACGTAAATGTTGGGTGTATGAAAATCGTAGTAGAATTATAAGAAAAGTTGAACAATGTCATGATTATGATAAATTAAGGAAAATTGAAGAAATATTATTATTTGAATAAACCGACCGCACTCTCGCGACTTCAGTCGTGTGAGGTTCACTAAAGGAGTATTTATTATGAAAAATAAATTATATAATATTGGAGTGATTATTGGAGGATTTCAACCTTTTCATATTGGTCATGAGCAATTAGTAGATGTTGCTTTAGAATTATGTAATAACATATATATTTACTTAGGAAAACGAAAAACTAATGAAGAAAATATGTTTTCATTTGAGACTAGAAAAAAATTAATAGAGAAAATTTATAAAAATTATTTAAATAGAATTAGATTTTTAGAAAATGAATATAAAAATAAAGATGAATGGAATAAATACATACTAAAATTGTTTCAGGGAACATTGCCAAATGGTAAGCCTGATATAATAATACATGGTGATGAAGATATCAGAAGATTATGGTTTAGTCAAAATGAAAGGAAATTCAATGAATTATTTATACCTAGAAATAAATTAATTGTTAGCGGAACAGCAATTAGAAATGCATTAATTGATAGTAATTTTGATTATTGTAGAAATGTAATGAATACATCAATTATAGATGAATTAGATAATTTAAGAAATGAATTAATAGGAGTATAAGTATGTTAACAGAAAAAGAATTATTAAAATTAGCAGGTAAACTTGCTTTAGCATGTGAACAAATATTAATAAGCAATCCAAAAACATTAAGTGAAAATATAAAGAAAATGGAAATAAAATTAAATGAATACAATTATGCAATAGAAGAAAATTTATTTGATGAAGAAATAAATGAGACATTTAAGCAATCGTAGTAAATTAAGCAGAAAGGAATTCATTTATGAAAAAGAAAATAATTATAGCAACATTTACATTATTATTTGTATTGCCGTTTTCAAGTGAATTATCTTATAGTCAGATGAATAATATTCAATCAGTTAATAAACCAATAAAATCAGTTAATATTCATAATCCTCCTGATATATCTTTAGAGTCAGAAAAGAAAAATAATGAATGCATAGAAATGTTTGCTACAAGTTATACAAAATCTGTAGAAGAGGGAACAAGCAAAGGAATAACTAAGAGTGGAGTACCAGTTAGTAGAGGAATAGTTTCAGTAGATCCTAAAATTATTCCTTTAGGAACTAAACTTTATGTTGAGGGTTATGGATATGCTACTGCTTTGGATATTGGTGGAGCAATAAAAGGTAATAAAATTGATTTATATATGAATAGTAAGAAAGAAGTATTTAAATGGGGAAGAAGAAATGTAAAGGTTTGGATTATTAAAGAAAAGGAGAATAAATGAAAAATATTTCAAAAGATTTAACTGGTATGAAGTTTAATAGATTAATTGTTATTAAAAGGGTAGATAATTATATTAGTCCACATGGCAAGAAACAATCTCAATGGTTATGCCAATGTGATTGTGAAGAACAAAATGAAATTATTGTTACTAGAAATAACTTACAATCTGGTAATACTAAATCATGTGGATGTTTACAAAAAGAAAAAATAATTAAATTAAATAAATATAATATATACAACCTCACAGGTGAATTCGGGATAGGATATACAAATAATAATGAAGAATTTTATTTCGATTTAGAAGATTATGATAAAATCAAGGATTATTGTTGGTGTAAAAGTAATAATGGATATATAATTACAAATGATTATAATAAGGAAAAACACATTATTATATGGATGCACCGTTTAATTACAAATTGCCCTGATGATATGGAAGTTGACCATAAATTTCACGACCATTGGGATAATAGAAAAGAATTTTTAAGAATAGTAACTAGAAGTCAAAATCAAATGAATATAGGTTTAAAATCACATAATACTTCTGGGATAACTGGTGTTAGCTGGATGGAAAAATATGGTAAATGGCAAGCATATATTAATATAAATGGAAAAAGAATTAATCTTGGTTATTATGATGATTTTCAAGATGCAGTAAGAGCAAGAAAAGAAGCAGAAGAAAAATATTTTGGTGAGTATAAATTTAAAGATAAGTAAGAATAATTAATAAAATGATAAAATAAATGTTGACAAGTAGCTATACATAGTTTATTATATTGTTAGGAAATAAATAAATTTTAAAAGGAGTGGTTATAATGATCACAATTAATTATATGAAAACAGGTGGATTATTATATGCAGATGGGAAAGCAGAGGAATCAGCAAAACATTTAAAAGAATATATAATTAAAAATGTTAATATTAATTTAAATGTATCTTCTGAAGTTTTTATTAATGCTGTAAGAGTTTTAATTAAAGAAAAATATTTTGATATTAATGATATTCAAATTATGTTTAATGGTGAGATAATTCCATTTGACCAAGACGGAAGAAGTTATTATTGGCCTGAAGGATTTTGTGATACTACAGATGATTTTTTAATGAGGTTGTTGGAATAAGTATAATAATGTAAGTGAAGTAATTGATAGTGAATTTGAGAGGTGAAAAAATGAAACCTATATTTAGTAAAGAAGAAGGATATAGTGGAACAATTTATAAATATTATAACTGTGGTAAATGTAAATATTTATTAGCTAATAATAAAGAAAGTTTACCAAATTATTGTCCTAATTGTGGTGAAAAAGTAGATAAAATTAATAATATTAAAAAAGGAGAATGAATAATTATGTCTAACAAAGAAATTTCATTAGCAACAGTAAGAAAAATTGCTAATGAGGAATTGAAGAATTATATAGGAAAGAAATTCACAGAAGAAAATATTAGAAGTATAATGCAAAGTCAATTAAACAAAACTGGAACAAGTATTATTTTTGAAGAATTAGGAATGAAAAAGGATAATTGGAGTAATAAATGGGAGATTAAAAATTTTAGTAAATTTAAAGATTTACATAGAGATTATAATAATCTTATCAACGAAGTTGGGTACAAAGTATTTTTTGAAGTTATTAAAGATATTACACCTGAAAATGTTTTGGAATCTTTAACAAAAACAGATAAAAATATATTGAGAAAAGCGTATAAAGAAACATTGATTAAATCTTTTGAAGGAGAAATTAGAAAACTAGCAGATGAACATGGTAAACAATATGCACAGGAATTATTTGAGCAATATATGAGTGAAAGTGAAGAAGAAAAATAAAAAAGAATGATAGTAAATATCATTCTTTATAAGACAAAAATTTAATATCATTAATAGGATAATAAATAAATTCTGCTTTGCCTATAATATCATTAATAGAAACTGTTCTCCAAAATCTACTATCATAACTATTGTTTCTATTATCACCCATTAAAAAATAATTATTATCAGGTATTTTATAAGATTCAAAATTATTAATAGGTAATTCAGAGATATAAGGTTCATTTAATGGTTTATTATCTACATAGACAATACCATTATCAATACTTATAGTTTCATTAGGTAATCCAATAACTCTTTTTACAAATGGACTTTTAGATTCTATTGGAGGATTGAATACTACAACGTCGCCTCTGTTAATATCAGTAAAATTGTAAATAAATTTATTTGCAACAATGTGGTCATTGATTTTTAATGTAGGTATCATTGAACCACTAGGTATGTAATATGCTTCAGCAACATAGGTTCTGAATGCAAAAAATATCACAAGAGTTATTAATAAAGTTTTAATCCATTCTAATATTGTTTTTTTTCAATATTTGACCTCCTTAGTAATTGTTAAGTTGAATTATATCATAAATTGGTAGCAATGAGTGGATTTTTATCATAATATAAAATACATATAATAGGAGGAATATATTATGTCATCAAAAATAGATTACGAAAGAGAGAAAATGATTAAAAGTATAATAGAAATTTTCAGTCAAGGTGAAATAACAATAAATCAAATGAAAGAAGAAATAAATAATGTATTAAGAAAAGCAGATATTGAATTAGATAATATGTTCGAGGAAGATAGAATAATTAGACTAGATAGTTTATTAAGAGAATTAAAAGACAAATATTTACAAATATCAAATGGTACACATAATGTATTTGAAGTAGATCCAATATGTATTGATAATATAATTAATAATTATAAGGATGTATTAATTACTTCAGATTTATATATTAATGGATTTATTAGCATTGGAAATATATCTCAAACAATGCGAAATATTAAAGATATTTATTCTACTAATAATTGGCTTGGAGTATCATGGAATTATGAAAATTGTGAAAGAGGTAAATTTTATATTAAATTAAAAGATGTTAATAAAATTAAAGTAAATATAAGTTGTGAAACAATTTTATCATTTGATTTTTATGTTAACGATAAGAATTATACAATGTTAAGTTTTAGACAAATAGGCAAGTGAAAAGGAGAACAATTAAATGCAAAAACATTGTATTTACAAATTAAAAGATAGTAAATCGACAGGTTATATGGAAGAATCGCTTAGTGAATATGTTATAGTAGAAGAATTTGCAACAAATCCTTTAGATAGTGATAAAATTATGCAATGTGTTTATAAGCATATCATTCCTGAAACTATGAAATATACTAGTATGATACTTGGATATTGTGTTTTACCATGCAATGTGTTTGAAAATTATTTTGAGTTATATATGGAAACTTTTGAAATTAATGAGAAACTTAGAGAGTTAGGAATAGAATAATAAAAACATTAAAATAAAAGGAGTAGATTAATTATGCGTATAGTCATTGACAACAAATTATATTTCAAATCAATTAATGTATCATCTAAAACATCTAAACTAACTAAATTTCGTGAGAAACTATTTAATGTAATATCAAAAGTTTGGCCTTGGGCGTTGACATTAGTAATGTTTCTTGGATTGGCAGTATTGGGTTTGAGGTGTTTTTAATATGTTCAAACAATTAACCAATAAACAATTTCAACAATACATACAACAATATTGGAATCAAGAAGATGTATTAGAATATAAAAATTCAAAACTAGGACAAGGCATAGGGTATTACAAAGATGATAAACTTTTAGGTTTTGCATGGTATAATACTAAAACCAGTAAGTATTGGAGATTAAAACATTTATATCCTGAAATATGGATGATTTATTTATTAGAAGTACATCCAGAATATAGACAAAAAGGAATAGGAAGTAGTATATTAACTGAGATATATAAAAGAATGTCAAAAGGCAAGACATTGATTGTAGGTAGTGAGAGAATAGAAAAGCATAGGGAGTTTTATTCAAAGAATGGATTTATCGAAGATGTAAGTATGAAATGGTCTTTTATTAAAAGTAAATTATAGAAAAGGAGAATTATACTATGAATCCATGCATAAATTATCTTACTCATATGCCAACAGATATTATGAATACATATGGCATAACAAAAACATTATTAACTAGAAGAGAAACTATATATTTGAAACATATTATGAAAAATATCTTTATATATGGAAACGAAGAAGAATTAAATGAAAAACTTAAAATGATGCAATTTGATTCTTTATTTCAATATTTAGGTTTTCTCACAAATAAGTTAAGAGCAATTTATAAAATACCTAGAGATTATACAACAAATGATGCAGATAATATTGTCAAACAATACAGAAATAGTTTCTTTAAATTACTTGAAGATTTATATAAAGATTTAAAACCTATTATTGTGCTTGATTTTGATAAAACGATAACTAATAAAAATTTTCATAGTTTATATAATTATATTATAAATGATTATTATGTGATTATTAATAGTGCCAATCCTCAAAAAGATGTGATTGAGAATTATTTAATTAAAAATAATCTTCCTTTTCCAAAATTAATTTATGCCAATAAAGGGAAACAACGTAAAATTGTTAAATTGAAAAATATTGTATTTAAAAATCAAAAAAGAGTAATAATTTACATTGATGATGAAGAAGAATATTTAGATTATGGAATGTTGTTGACGATGTATTGTTATAAATATACAAAAGATGGAAGAATATTAAATCATACAATATTTAAGAAATAGAAAGTTGAATAAGTTTGCTTTATATTGTTAATTTTACATAAGGAGATTGATATTATGCGTTGGAAACAAATTTTAATATGTATGTTGCTCAGTATGTTATTAGGATATTTAAATCAATATTTCAAATTAATCACAGTTGATTACAATGTGAAATATATGATAGATTCAAGTTTAATATTTATGTGTATAATGTTTTTATTGTCAATGTTTGATTTTTATTATAGTAAATATTGGTATCCTAAGAATGAATGGGAGGTGCTTAAACAGAAAAATAAAAAAGCAAAAGGAGATAAATAAATTATGATTATAAATACAATAAAAGACTTAAATGGTTGTGTAAGAGATAATTATCCTTGTAAATATTTATCAGGTTATTTAAGTTTAGAACCTATAATGGTAAGATGTAATTTTAGAGGAAATGAATGTGGAAGAGGGTATTGTTGTTTTTATCGTTCTGGTAATAAGAATGTAGATGAAATTATTAGAGAAGAAAAAGGAGAATAGAATATGAAATCTACTGAAGAAAACTTTCCATATTGCTATAATGGAACTAATTGTTGTATTATTGACTATGAAAAAGGTAAAGGTGACTTAGTAATTATCACAAATGATTATGGTGAAATAATGTATAGAGGTTATTGCCAATTTGTTGATAAATTTCTTGATGATTTAAAGTCAGGTGTTTTTGCTTAAAATTATGTTTTATTTTAATATCAAATAAAAAAGGAGAGATTAAATATGGCAATATGGATAGAAGGAAAGGCATTCATACCAGAAATAAGTGATGAAAAATTAAATAGTTTAATTGAAAAAATTGTTCCTGTAGTAAAAGAAAATGATAAATTGTATCAGATTGAAATTCCTAATTTGCGTAATATAGCATACACATGGGAACCAAAAATAATTAAAGAATGTGATAATTTAAAAGAGATTAAAAGAATAAAAACTCATCATTATTGTGGATATTACGGTATGTTTAAACCAAGTATTGCAGAAGTATTATCTCAAATTCCAGAAGATTTGATTGATAAAGTAAATGCTTTTGAAATTATTAATGATGTTAATTCTGGGACTGATACAGAAATAAAAATATTTAGAGAAGGTAATGGTCATTTAGCAATTACTATATTGTATGAAAAATCATTATAAAATATTAAAGGAGGAAAATAATAATGGGACATATGACTACATTAACATTTCTTAATGATGGATTTGACCAAATTGAGGAATATCCAGAACAGTTTATTGAGGCAATTAAATTAGGTATGTACGGAATTGATAAACATAATAGAAATTCTAATAGAAAGTTTATAACTACTCATGGTATTGGATATCATGGAAATTTAGTAGAAGTTGCTAAATCTCATCATGCAGATGATTATAGATTGTATTTAGTTGGTAGAAATGCAATGACCACATTTGGGTATGCAAATGAGATTGATAATATTAAATATAGAAAAGAATTAGTAGAAATGGCAAAATGGATTATTAAAGATGAAGAAAAGAGGATTAAGGAATTAGAGGAAAAGATATTAAAAGGAGAATAATTATGCAAACATTTTATGTAATATTATTAATTATATTATTTGGTATTATATCAGGATTATCAGGTGGTTGGATGCTTGGGTATGTTTTAGTTAAAGAAATGAGAAGATTTGAAAAGAAATATAAACATTTATTTGTTGAAGGAGATAAATAAAATGAATAAATATAATTGCCCTCATTGTAATACAGAAATGATGCCAATGACACAAGAAGAAAATTGTATACAAGAATATAAATATTCTACTTGTGGTTTTAGTGATTTATATGATAGTTTACCTGTCGAGGAATGGGAAGATGGTATGGATAAATTTATGAAATGTTTAAAATTAACTTGACAGAATGATAAAATAAATGTTACAATGTAAACATGAGAACGGGATTGAAACTTATGTAAAATATATAAGGTAAAACATTAGAATACTACAATAATAATAAAAAAATAATATAAAAAAGGAGATCGTAAACATGAATATGAAAAATGATATGTCTTTTGGAGAATTTAAGGTTTTATTTCAGAAGAATTTTAAGGAGTTAGTAAAAGATGCTACACATTTGTTTGAAATTGAATTAGACAAAGATGTTATGTGGGAAGATAAATATCTCAATAGTTTTTTACCAAAAGATAATCCAATTTATAGACAACGTAGAGAATATGATTGCTCATATTGTAGGAATTTTATAAGAAATATTGGTAATGTAGTTGTAATCAAAAATAATCAAATTAAGACCATTTGGGATTTTGAAACTGGTGATAAAATTTTTCAACCAGTAGTAAATGCTTTAGATGAATTTGTTAAATCTCATGTTGTTTCAGATGTTTGGATTAGTAAACTTAAAAAGATTGGAACAGATAAAAACTTTGAACAATTAGAAAATGGAAAAGTAACTGAATGGAAACATTTTTATCTTGAATTACCGCAGAAATTTTATGATGTAACAAATAGATCGGAAGGTGAAATTAGAGGTAATTTTAGGAGTACAAGAGATGTATTCAAAGGCTCTTTAGATAAAATTACAGAAGATAGTTTGCTTACTGTATTAGAATTGATTTCTTCTAATTCATTATACAGAGGAAAGGAATGGGAGTCAGTATTAAATAAATTTCTCAAGTATAAGAAAGAATATGATAAATTAGAAACAAATGAAGAAAAAGATAATTATACATGGGAACAATCTGTAAAAGTTGGAGATGTTGTTGGTAAAATCAAAAACCACTCAATGGGAACATTGCTTATTGATATTAGTGAAGGTATGAATTTAGATAAAGCAGTCAATAAATTTGAATTTATTGTTGGTGACGGTTATAAAAGGCCAAATCCTGTATATACAGAAAAAATGAGAAGAGATGCCAAAGAAAAAATTATTGAATTAGGATATATGGATTCATTAAGTAGAAGATTCGCAACACTTGAGGATATTACTATTAATAATATTTTATTTTCTAATAAAGATTCTGCTAAGAAAATGGGTGTAGATGTATTTGATGAAATGTTAAAAGAAATTTCTATTAATCCTAAGAAATTCTCTAAAGTCGCAGAAGTTACAATTGATGATTTTATTGTAAATGTACTACCTACAGTAAGAGAAATTGAAGTATTTTTAGAGAATAAACATAATAGTAATATGGTATCATTAATTGCACCTGAGATTAAGGATAGTAAAACAATGTTTAAATGGGATAATGGATTTTCTTGGGCATATAGTGGTAATATTACTGATTCTTCTATGAAAGAAAGAGTTAAATCTGCTGGTGGTAATGTTGATGGTATATTGAGATTTAGTATTCAATGGAATGATAATAAATTTGACGGAAATGATTTAGATGCACATTGCTATGAACCAGATGGCAATGAAATTTATTACAGCAATAAAAAGAATTATCGTACTACTGGTGAATTAGATATTGATATTATACATCCAGAAAAAGGTAAACCTGCTGTTGAAAATATAACTTGGACAGATAGAAATAAAATGCAAGAAGGTACTTATAGATTTTTTGTTCATAATTTTTTTCATAGAGGTGGGAAGGAAGGATTTAGTGCAGAAGTAGAAATTGATGGACAAATTTTTACTTTTGAATACAATAAAGAATTAAGACAAAGTGAAAAAGTACAAGTAGCAGAAGTTACATTTAGTAAAGTTAATGGATTTAGTATTAAAGAAAAATTACCTTCTAATGTATCTAGTAAAGAAGTATGGGGATTGAAAACTAATCAATTTGTGCCTGTGAGTGTTGTGATGTTATCCCCGAATTACTGGAATTTGCATCAAGGTTGTGGGAATTTACACTATATGTTCATGTTAAAGAATTGCACTAATTTAGAATCACCTTCGGCTTTTTACAATGAGTTTTTGAATCAAGAATTAAATCAACATAGAAAGGTAATGGAAGCCCTTGGTTCTAAAATGGCAGTAAAAGATAGTGAAAAACAGCTTAGTGGACTAGGGTTTTCTTCAACTAAAAGAAATGAATTATTAGTGAAAGTTAAATCTCAGACAGAGAGAATGTTAAAAATTAAATTTTAAATAAAATATAAAAATAAAAAGGAGAAGTGATTTATTATGACAATGCAAAACGTAAATATGTTTGAGGTAGCAACTAGAAATCAGTTTAGGTTTGCTTTTAAGGGTATGCTTAATGTTGAGGATTTGTGGCAATTATCACCTAGAGATTTAGATGCTATCTTCAAATCTCTTAATTCTGAATTAAAGAAAGTAAAAGAAGAAAGCCTACTTGAAATAAAATCAGCAGAAGATCAGATTCTTGATGTAAAGATTAATATTGTAAAACATATTTTTAATGTTAAACAAGAAGAAGAGAACCAAAGATTGAAAGCAAAAGAAAATAAAGAGAAGAAGCAGAAATTGATGGAAATTTTAGCGAATAAGGAAGATCAAGATTTACTAGATAAATCAGCAGAAGACATTCAAAAAATGATTGATGAATTGAATTAAGTTTTAAATTTAGGGAGTGATTGTTTTAATTGCTCCCTAAAAATACATAAATAAATTATAAATAAAATACACAATAAAAGGAGAATTAACTATATGAATTTAACAAAAGAAGATAAATTATTAATATTAAAGGCATTTGAAGTCAAAGACTATGAATGTGGTTTAGAAGAAAGAGAAAAGAAAATAATGTTGGATATTGCTAAAGAATTAAATATAAAAAGATGCGGATACAATGAAGATACACAGTACGTAGAATGTCCTGTTGAAGATTTTGATTGTGAAAAATGCAAATATTATGTGGAATATTTTATATCTACAGATAGAGAAATATAAATAATGAGATGAATTTATTATGAAAACTAATATTATGAAAGTTAATTATATGCATACTGATAAATCTCCTGACTGATATATTTGGAATGCATTTTGTGATGAGTGTGGTAAACAATTTAGAAATCATAAAATTTATAGTAGCAGTAAACCAGACAAAAGTGAAAAGGATTATTGTTTAGATTGTATGAGGGAAATGATTGATAATAAAATTAATAATAAAGGAGCAGAAAATACATATGAAAAATATTGATAAAATAAGATTGAAACTACAAGAAGATTTAGATGATAAAATTAAACATATATTAGAAAATGAATGTCCGTTTCATTATGATTTAAAAGGTTTTGAAGATGATAATGATGAAAGATGTTATGAAAATAATAAAGATAAAGAAAGTTGTAAAAAATGTTGGGATTTAGAAGACATAGAAGAATAAAAAAATGTAAGTCGTTAGCAAACAAATCTTTGCTCGTGATTCCAGTAGTAAATATTAGGAGAAATATATGCAGACTAAAAAACTCAATTCATTAATTAAAAGATTAGATTACAAAAATTTAAGTAAGAAAAAGAAAAGAAAATGTTTGCAAGAGATTAATATAATAGAACAAAAAGAATCTAACAAAGAAAGAAAATTAAAAATGGAAAATAAAAATCTATGGGACATTGAAGATATTATAAAACAATTAGCATTAGATGAATATGATAAAATAGGTTTATTTGAAACAAGTAAATATCTAAAAATATCTCAAGATAAAGTATTAGAATGTTTTATTTATTTATCAGAAAGAGATTATCCTAAACTTAATATTAAAATTTTAATTACTTGTCCAATACATAGAGAAGTATTATATTCTTATGATTTAAACAAAGGATTAAATCAAATACAGCCTCAATACTATTGTCATTATTGCGAAGATATTATAGATGTAAATGCTGAATATGTATATCTACAATTTTTAATTGATAAAAATTATTTAAAATTTGCTAAAGAATGTAGAAGAAAAAGGAAATTAGAAAAGGCAAAAGAGTTAGCAAAATATATTAATCGGAAAACTGAAGAAGCAGGATTAACTTATGAAGAGATTCAAGAAGATGTGTATAGAGCATGGTTAGAGATTAGAAAAGAAAAAGAAGAAAATAAATAATTAATAGGAGGATGAAATTATATGAAAAAGTTTTATTTAGATGATGGTTGTTTCTATTGTAATAAAGAAGTTGATAGTACACTACATGAAACACATACCGAAGTAAGAACTTTAACAAAGTATGATGTAGAATTTGGGAGAATACAAAAACCTAGTATTATAAATAGACTTAAGGATAATTATCTTTATTTAGTTTGTTCTTGTGGAGAAATTGAGGACATTTCAGGTGAATTTATGATTAAAGATGATCATATTATGAAAAGAAAAAGAAGGTGAATAATTTATGAAATCTATTACATTTATTAGTGCAGTATTTGACTATGATAATAAACATAATATGGAATGTTTAGGCATATTAGATGAAAATAATGATGAAATTATAGGAACAATTTATTTTGATAATAATTTTGGAAATGAAGAATTTCTTAAAAATTATGCAATTGTTAAAATAGAAAGAAAAGATAAAGGAGAGAAATAAATTGATTTCTATTGATAAAACAAGGCAACTCAAAGAATTAGGATTAGTATGGAATCCTCAATGTGGTGATTGGTATAAAATAGATTATTGGCCTACACCTATTTTATTAACTATAGATATATCAAGATTAGATGATAAAGAAATTGAATGTGTAATAGAAAATGTTAAGAATAATACTTGGTTGCCTAGATTAGATCAAATGTTAGATGAAATTAAAAAATATAATTGGACTTATGCATTATATAGTGAAAATAAAATAGAAATTGAAATTGAAACACGTATCGAGTATGTATCAATAATTGATAGGCATAGAAATTTTAAAGGCAATATAATAGAGAATGTAATTGCAGATGCTTTGATTTATATATTAGGAAAAGAGAAGGAGAAAATATGATTATACGTGAATTAGACGAACAAGAATGTATTAATGATTTTGGATATAAATATATTATGCTAGATGAATTAATTAAAGATAATATTTTATATATGTATGATTTAATTGATAAATGTGATGAGTGTGGTCTTTGTTGGATGAATGAAGAAGAAATTGATTGGTATATAGAAAAGACAAGAAAATTTTAAATTATAACTAAAGTTTAGTTTGGTGATAATATTAAGGAGATTTTTATTATGAGAGACAAAATAAGATTTCATTTTAGTTCAGGTTGTTATTTTGATAATTTTATGAAAGATTTTATAGAAAAAATAAAAAATAGTATTAATAAAAAAGATATATTATTTGAGTATAAAAATATTTTAGTATATAAATCAAGCAATACAGAGGTATCTATTTCTAATACAGGTTTTGATGTATATTTTTTGGAAATTGAAGAAATAAATATTCAAGAAAATACTAATATATTACTGCAAGAACATAAAAAATTAAAAGACTTATATGAACATTATCCAAAAATATATGAATTTACAATATTCACAAATCAAAATTATTGTGACAAGATAAGAAAACAATTAATAAAATTAAAAGCTGATTTTACTGAAAATAATTTTAAATCTTTTGATGAAATGACATATACTTTTCACGTATATACTAAAATAAAATTTTTTGAGTAAGGAGGAAAATATTATGGAAAATGAAAATGAAATTATCCAATATTTTATAGTTAATTCAGAAATTAAAATATCAGCACCTAAGTTATCAGTACAGATAGGACATGTAGCAACTATAATTACACATGATATTATAAAAAGAATGTATCAACCAATAAGTGAAAATGAAGAATATATTAATCCTAATATATTGATTAATATTAATGATTGGTTAGAATGGTATAACGATGGCAAAAATCAAAAGAAGATTATACTTAGAGGTAAAGAGAAACAATTATTAAAATTGATTGATCAGGGATTTTATTATATTAGAGATAATGGGTGTAATGAGTTAGAAAAAGGGACACTTACAACGGTAGGTCTGCCACCTATGAAAAGAAGCGAAGCACAAAAATATATAAAAAAATTACAATTATATAAAGGAGATTAAATATATGTTAGTTGAATTCAAAGCATGTAAAGATTGCTTATGTATATCTTGTTATTGTGTATATGATTGTCCAAAAGTAAAAGGATTAGCATGTGTAGAATGTAGTGGCAATCCACCAAAATTAGCAGAAGAATGTAAATATTATGAGGAAGGTTCATAAGTATAAATTAAATATAATCAGAAGGAGAAAATAAAATATAAATTGAGATATATTAAATTAAAATGTGAACAATATGATTGCAAAGCAGAATTTTTAATAGAATTAAATGATTGGTATAATAAAGAATATGAAGAAATAGTTCAAGATTTTTATATCTGTCCTATTTGTAATTCTTTAGTTCATTCAAATAAAGAAGATTGTATTATTGAAATTAAATCATTATAAAACAGAATCTATTTAAAAAAATATAAATTAGCCGAAAGGAGTAATTATATATGGATAGACTGACAAAAAGAACACCAAAAGGAATTGCATACATGGCTATCGCAGACACATTACCTAAAATAGAGCAAGAAATAGAAGGTTCAAAACCGATACTTGAAGAATTGTATGCAATGTTTCAAAAATTAGCAGATTATGAGGATAGAGACACTTCACAAAAACCAAGAGAGCATTATAATTGGGGTGATTTCTCAGATAAAGAAGAATATTCACATTGGTTTTGTGGTAAATGTGGTTGGGAATTGGATGAAGATAAAAACTTCTGTAGTGAATGTGGACAAAGGATTGATTGGAGTTATACAAATAAAATTTAACAAAAAGTTCATTTGGTTTTAATTTTAAATAAAAAGGAGAGAAATAATATGGCGGATAAATCAATTTTCAAATGTCCTAAATGTGGTAAAAAATTTATTAGAGATTTGCATTATAATACAATAGTTGGTATGCAAAATCTTATAAGTATTTCTTCTGATGGAGATGGAATTGAAGATATGTGTATGTGTTGTGGTTATATCGTTGTAAACAAAGATGTGGAGGATAAATAATAAATGAAAATGAATCCATTTAAGTTATATATGATTATGATAGGTTGTTTTATGATGGGTGTTTCCACTGGTATATCAATAGGAATAATTATCAAATAGGACTTTCATCACGATTTTAGAAAGGAGTAAATTTTATGAATAATAATATTACTAAAGATATTAAATATCTAATTTTTAAACTTAATTGCGCAGAAGAAGACCAAAACTGGAGTTTGGTTATAGATGTAAGGGTGGAATTGGAAATGTTGATTGATAAAATTAATAAAGGAGAAGGAGAATAATAATGTTAAAAATTAAATATTATTGTGGACTAAGTTTAGATTTAAATCAAGAAAAAGAATGTGAGAGTCAAGGGATAATAGAATTGGATGACGATGATATTGAAGAGTATCATGAAGGATTTTATAGTATGGTATGTCCTTCATGTAAAAGAGAATTATATCAGTCAGAGGATCATTTTGAATTTATTGATGGAATGGAAGGAGAATAACCATGACAACTAAATTGTTATTAGAATTTACATTTGTAATATTCTTATTGCAAGTATATAAAACTAAATCATACTTCACACCATTAAAAATTAAGCAAGAAAAATTTGATAGTAATAGAGAAAATGTAGAAAAGTTTATAAATAAGAAAATATTAAATAAGATATTTATAATATTATCAATGTTATATGGCTCAATATATTTTACCTTCTACATAATTGGAATAGAATTATTTAAAGAGACAAATTTAGTAGTATTTCCTATATTGATGATTGGATTGTTAACATATGATATTGTTAAAACTTTGTTAGAATTTAAAAGTGGTATGTTGTGGAATAGTATAATAGATAAATTAGAACATCCAATGACTACAGCATACTTGTTATATTTTGTTTATTATGTTTTGAGATAGGATTATAATTAGAAAAAGGAGATAAAAATATGAAACGATTTAAATGCAAAGTAGAAAGAGTAAATGAATACATAATTGAGTTTGATGAAAATATATTAAATGAGGAATGGATGGAATACTTTAGAAGTGTATTTTTTAATTATCATGAATTGGATGAACATGCTGAACATATAGCACAAATGAGAGCGAGATTTAAAAAAAGTTTTATTGAAGGTTATGGTGTGCCGTTGATTGATGGTAAAGTATCATATTTTGCTAATGAAAAGAGTGTTAATAAAGCAATTAATATTATTATTGTAAGTGAAGATGAAGATTATGAAGTAGATGTAGAAGAGATTATTTAAAGGAGATTAAATTATGAACTTATTATTCAGTTCAGATATGCACTATTATCATAAAAATCTATCAATACACAGAGGATTTAATTCAATAGAAGAGATGAACGAGTTGATGATTGATAATCACAATGAAAAAGTTACTAAGAATGATCATATTTATATTCTAGGTGATTTTTCATTTGGTACAGTTGAACAAACATTAAAAATATTAGATAGGTTAAATGGAAATAAATATTTAATTATTGGAAATCACGATGAAAAAATGTTAAAGAGCAGAGAAGTGGTTAGTAAATTTGCATGGGTTAAAGATTATTATAAGTTAAAACATAATGGATTGAAAATTATATTATCACATTATCCATTTTATAGATGGGATTGTAGTCATTATGAATCGTTGATGTTTTATGGGCATATTCATGATCAAAAATTAGATATTGAGATTAAGAATTCTTATAATGTAGGTGTTGATGTTAATGATTATGAACCTGTGAGTTTGGAGGAGATATTAGGGAAGATTGATTATAAAAAATAATTACAAAAATTAACATAATATTAATATAAAAAATGATTGCATAGGACGAACTCTGGTTATAATATATATTATAAAGCACTATAGAAGTGTTACAAAAGTGTAAAATAATATATATTATAAGGAGTGATTTTAATGATTATTAAAACTCAAACTGCTAATGCTGTTAATGCTCAATGTTATAGGAAAGAGGAAGAGGTTGATTGGAGGTCGTGGTGTCCTAAACGTGGAGAGATTTATTTGTGTCAGTTAGGAAATGAAGGTTTATTATATTCAGAAATTAAGGGTTATCGTCCAGTTTTAATAGCATCAAATGATATAGCGAACAGGCATAGCCCAGTAGTTACTATAATTCCATTAACTTCCAGTCAAATAAAAAATAACTTACCTGTTCATGTTAAAGTAGGGGTAGAAGAAGGGTTGCGAAATTTGAGTTTAATTTGTTGCGAGCAGACTAAAACTGTGTCAAAAAATAGAATGTTTATAAACGGTAGTTTAGTTAAAATATGCAAATTAAGTAATGAATTAATGTGTAAAGTGGACAACGCATTAAAAATACAATTCGGATTAGTTTAATTAAAATAGTGTGGTTAGAATGTTAATATAATTATACATATTAATAAAAGGATGTGATGTTATTTGATTGTGTGAAAATTTATAAAGTATTGTGTTTTTAGTTTATTGGTTTGGATTGAAATAATAAAATATTAAAGGAGGATAAATTTGTTAGTTAAAAATCAAAAAGTTAAAGTTAAATGGAATGGAGCACATAGAAAATATTATGAAGAAAAAGGTTATCCATTTACTAATTATGGTGATGAATTAGAGATAGACATAAAAGATTTAGCACCAAAAAGTCAAAAATATGTTTTAGTTAGTTGTGATTATTGCGGTATACCATTTATGAGGAGGTATTGTAATTACAATACAAGAAAAGAAAAATACGGTAAAGATGATAAAGATTGTTGTGATGATTGCAGAGTACATAAAAGAGAAGAAACATGTTTAGATAAATATGGTTTTAAAAATGCTGTTCAAGTAGAAGAAATACAAAATAAAATAAAAGAAACTATTAAGGAAAAATATGGAGTAGAATATATATCTCAAGTAGAAGAAATTAAAAATAAAAAGAAACAAACTTGTTTAGATAGATATGGAGTAGAATATACCTTGCAAGTTCCAGAGATTAGAGAAATGATTATAGAAACTAATATAAATAAATATGGAGTTGAAAATCCATTTCAAAATGAAGAAATTAAAGAAAAAATCAGACAAGTCAATATGGATAAATATGGTGTAGAATATCCAATGCAATTACCTGAAATAAGAGAAAAAAGTCAAGAAACAACTTTTAAAAATCTTGGTGTTAAATATGCTATGCAATCTTATAAAACACAAGAAAAAAATAAACAATCTATTCAAGATAAATACGGATATACAAATATTTTTCAGATACCAGAGATAAAAGAAAAAATAAAGAAAATTAATATTAAAAAATATGGAGCGGAAAATCCTTTAAATAATAAAGAAATTAGAGAAAAAGCTAATAAAACTATAAAAGATAAATATGGTGTTGATAATGTTTCACAGAATCCAGAAATACAAGCAAAAATTAGACGTTCATTTTATAAAAATGGTACTACTCCTACTTCAATTCAACAAAGATATATTTGTTTTTTAGTAAACGGTAAATTAAATTTTCCTATTGGAAGAACAAATGCAGATATATTGATAAATAATAATATAATTATTGAATATGATGGTGGTGGACATAATCTAAGTGTAAAAATAGGAAATATAACGCAAGATCAATTTAATAGAAAAGAAATTAAAAAATATTATTTTTTAAAAAGTAAAGGATATAAGATTATTAGAATTGTATCTGCTAAAGATAATTTACCTAAAGAAGAGAAAAGATTAATTGATGCTATAAATATAGCAATTGATTATTTAAATCAAAATCATTCTTGGTTTGAAATAAATATTGATGATGGAAAATTAAGATGTATTTGTTATGAAAAAGATTATAATTTTGGAGAATTAAGAAGAGGAACAAAAGAAAATTTAGCTATAAATACATAAATATTATATATTAAAAATAAAAGGAGGATTATATATTTATTGATTGAATTTATTATAGGAGCATTTTTATATGCTAAATTTAAAAAAGGTTATAAGTTAAAATACATATTTAAATACCCATACATATTTGCGATAATACCACCTTTATTATGTGTTTTACTATACATATATTTAGAATATTGTGTTTTTAATCAGCAATATTGGTTTTTCCCTTATCAACATATAATAAAGACTACAACGCTTATAAGTTATGTTCCGTTGATTTATATATATAATTTATATTATAATGATATATATGAAAATGATACATTAAAATCATTTTTAACATCTCCTGCTAGTAAAACTACATTTTGTTTAGGATTAGGCTCATTTTTAAACTATATGGCAATTATCTCTAACAATATGAAAATGCCAGTATTTCCCAGTAATTGTTATTGGACTGGTTATATTAAACCTGAATTCATTAATGATGGTTTACATGTGCTAGGTGATGCTTATACTAAAGCAATCCCCTTATGCGATTGGATCGATTTTGGAATATATGTAGCTAGTCCAGGTGATATATTAATAAGATCATTTGCATTTTTAATTATTTATCATTCTATAAAAAATTCTAATAAAATGATAAAATAATTGTTGACACATAATTAACTCTGTGGTAATATATAAATAGAAAAAGTTGCTAAGGAGTTGATAGAGAAATGATACATGATATTACAAATGCTTTGTTAAATTTTTTACTTGTAAGTGTTTTGGAGGAGTTTGTATGGTTGTTAATAACCATAATATTATTAAAAAGATTTGATTTGCTTGATAGATATAGATGGAAAGAGAGTATGCGAGAATTTTTAATACCTATCTTACCAACTGCACTTTATATCAATTTATCTAGATATGTTTTACATATGCCTAGAATAATAATATTATTTGGATGTATATTTATATTTTATGGTTTGACATTATATATAATAAAGAAAAATTCATTTATAGATGAAAAATTACCATATTTAAAAATATTAATGTTTGTATTTATAGGTATTCTTATTATAGGAATAACAGAATTGATTTATATGCCAATAATTTTATATATTATACAACAACCAGTAACAATAATGAATCAAAATATTTTAATGAATTTTGCATTTTCAATACCATCTAGAATATTTCAAATATTATTAATTCTTGCATTAATTTATAAATATAATGAAATTAAATTATTCAGCAATATAATAAAAGATAAAGTATTATTAATTATTACAGTGTTGTTTTTAAGTATTATATTGCTAATAGTATTTATTACAACAAAAATTATTCATAGTTATTGTTTAATTTTAAACTTTTCTTTATATTCACAAATATTAATTGGAATTAGCATAACAACAATTATAACATTAATAATATTTTTTTATCTTATTCCAATTAATTATTTAATAAATAAAATGTTTTTACTTAACAAATCACATCAAAATATGTTTGATGATGATTATATAGATTAAAATAGAAAGGAGGGAAATTTCATGAAAAAGTTTGCAATTATTACTTCTTTAATTGGTATTATCGGCATTATCTGTGCAAATTGTATTAATTCTGCTTGGACATTTAACCAACCGAAAGCACCATCTATGTTAGTTAAGTAATTTATAACTACATAGAATATTTATAGTAGAGGATGATTGTTTTCTCTACTATAAATACAAAAAATAAATATAAATACTTGTATTCTGGAGGATAGTATGGTAAAATAATAGATGTAATATATATAAAATATTAAATTGAGGAGTGATTAATAATGTCAATATTATTTGGTAAGAAGAATGTATTAAAACCTACTTCTACAAATTCTATTTCTGAAATAACAAAGAAAGAGTTAGCTTACAATATAAGAGTTGCCGTAGGTCATCGAAGTATTACTCAAGTCTGTAATATATTAAAAATGGTCGATCCAAAACCATTAGTTGACTTAATAAAAATGAATTATAATGAATTACCTGATAGACAATTACTTAGAAAAATTGCATCTGCAAGCGAAGGTAGGGTTTCTTATCAAAACCTTTATTCTGTCTGCGGTTATTCCGAATTTGATTCTGAAGAAGATCGTAGTTGGGCAAAGTGGGTTCCTGAACGTGGTAGTTGTTATATGATTGATTTAGGATGGAATATGGATAGTGAGCAAAATTCTGTGCGTCCGGCAATAGTGATGCAAAACAACAAAGGCAATCAATACTCAGGAACAACCGTTATTATCCCTATATCTTCTCGTTCTAAAAAATTTTCTTCACAGATTCATGTATTATTAGAAAAAGAATTAGGATTTTTACGGGAATGTCAATGTTTTCCAGAACAAATTCGCTGTGTTTCAAAAAGGAGGTTCTTCTATAATTCTGTACCTTATAAAATCACTACTTTACCAGAACATAAATTATTAGAAATCAAAAACGCACTTGAGTTTGAACTAGGTTTTGAGCCTTTATATTTTGACGAAGAAAAAATATTTAAATTAATTTCTCATATTCGTTCTTTAGAAAATAATATTAAAATCAAAAAATCACATAATCTAATTGATATATTAAATCAAAAAATGGATGATCTAAAAGAATACTGTTCAAAATATCATAAGAATCACAAGATTATCTTACAAGAATACGATAGAATCAACAATTGCGGTTACAATGCAGTATCCATATAAAACAACAAATCCAACCAAAATAAACAAATAAAACTAAAACAAAAAAAAGGAGATCAATTAAAATGATAATCTTTGATGAAAAACAATTAAAATACTTATTTAATAAATACAAAATAAGATATAAAATATTTGAAGAAACAAATATTCTACTTATAGATAGTGGTCTTGATGAGTGGTTAATCAAGTATCAACATGGAAGAGATCAACCATATTGCCTTATGCACAAAAATAAATTAAAACAAACTAAAAGGTTCCATGTGCAGAGATGGTTGTCAAATTTTTATCAATCACTTGATAGTCTATTGTCACATAAAAATATTTTTGTAGATCATTCAAGTTCAAAAAATACATATAAAAAATATAGAAATAATAAAATAAATAATAAAAGGAGAAAAAGTTGTTAAAATATATAAAAAACTACATAATAACATTTCGTTATATCAAACTATTCTCATATTGGAATGCAAGATATTTGCATAACAAACTAAAAGAAGAAAGAATTAGAGAATCACAAAACTTACATAATCCACATAAAGAAAAACATAAATATTATTATATATTGCAAATGATAATTAAAAAATTATTTCAAATAATTAATAAAATAATTTCTTTAACTCCATTAGGAAGAAAACTATCATCGTACATAACTGAAAAATATTCACAATATAAACAGAAAGAGAAAAAACCTAAAAAAATATACAACAGATACACCTACTATTATGGTCTTCAAATAATCATCGGAGGCATAAATAAATTCCTTCTACTAATCATACCAGGCTTACTATTTAACATCTTGCCGCAACTATTACTAACCACGTTATCATTTGTATCACTAAGAATATGGACTGGTGGTCTGCACTACAATTCTTATACCAAATGCAGCTACATATCACTATTATCCTTCACACTCACAGCACTACTATCAAAATACATCATATTAAATCAATTTATCACTATGTCAATATTTCTATCTGTATTTATATTAATTTTAATCTATGCCCCTGTAGAACATCCAAACAGACCAATAAAAGAAAAAGAAAAAATTAAATACAAATTAATCGCATTATTTGTATTAAGCACCTTAACTATTATCTATATGTTTACAAATAATGTTATTATCTGTAATTCTATTATATATGGGATATTATTAGCAGGTATAATTATGTTACCAATTATAAATAAACTAAGATAATTATTAACATAATTTCGTAAATGGTCGATAAATGTCGGTAGGTGCGTATTGTTAATATGCTAAATATTATATAGAATAATAGTATTAAAACATATTAATCACAAATTAAATTAAAATATGAATTTAGGCTATTGTTTTTTTATTATTAAGGTATTATAATAGAACAAATATACAAACAAATGTTCTACAAACAAATAGAGGAGGAGATTGTTACGAATAAAACAGTTTACACAATAAAAGATGAAAATGACAAATATGTACATGGTAATAGTATTAAAAAAATTAATGAAAAGTATTATTATTCCCCATATTCATGTTTAGAAGATGGTTGTATTGCTTATACTAATAAAATAAGAGTAGAGGAAGCATTGACTACTCTTAAATTACATAATCAACTAGGTGGGCTAGGTCACAAATTTATTATTACGCTTGTTTCATAATCAATAAATAATAATTTTTCTATTGACATAGCATACTAATACATATATAATAATCATTAATGAGATATTATATATAAATAAAAAAGAGGTGAGTAACTATGCTTAATATTAAAAATGCTATGTTGATAAAAGAATTAAAACCACTAATAATTAAATATGGAAACAATTCAAAAATTTATAATCTTGTTCACGAATCCTTTATTAAAAAGGGTTTAACGGGTAGTAATGCAAAAAATCTATTTACAGGTAAACTACCATTAGAATCTTTAGATATCACTTGTCAAAAAGAATTATATTTATTATTTTCTTTTACTGATAGCATGAGAAAAGCATTAAATTCATTTGATGAAATGTCTAAAGATACTTTTGGTTCAGAAGAAGAGTACTCAAAATTAAAACTAGAAAATTATTTTACTCCTATGGAAATTGAAGAGTTTACGGATTTCGTGATAGAGAAAGAAGAAATAAGTAGATATCCTTACAGATTAAAAAACATGTTAAAAGTTGGGGAAAATCACTATATAGGCATTATATCTGCTAGAGAATTATCTTGGATAGATGCCTCCAATGACATTGTTTATGATTTCGCTGTACAGCGTGATCCCAAAATTGATATATTTGGCATGAAACGTATTAATACTGATTTAAAGAAAATAGATGAAATGACAGAGAAGTTACTTTCTGGCAATTACTTTTCAGATGAAATTAAGTTAAATGTTAAGAATGATGGTGAAGATCATATCGAATTCGATTCAAAAGACGGAATTTATGGTGATCTTATTATTCATTCAGGAACAATAACTTGTTTTGACGGTTATCACAGAAAAGCAGCCAATTCAAAAGTTATGAATATTAATAATGAATTGCAATTTAATTGGAAACTAGGTGTTACTAACTATCCAGAACCTAAAGCAAAAAAATTCATGATTCAAATTAACAAACAAAAACCTATTAAGATTGAACACATCAGAAATATTGATGAAACAAGAAATGAAAATGTAATTGTCAATAATATTATCAATAATTCTAATTCCGAACTTGCTGATAAGATTAAAGATTCTGATGCAGAATTAAAACATGGTGGATTAACTAAAAAATCTATATTATCTTTAGCAATAGAAGAACAATATAAGGAATTTTTAGTTACTAAAATCAATAATATTGAAATATCTAATTGGATAGTAGAATTCACAAATCATTTAATGGGATTATATACTAACGAATTTTTATTTAATGTAGACAAAACTAAAAAAATAAGTTATATTAATCATAAGAATATGTTTATGGGATATATCGCACTTTCAAGAAAATTGTATAAGCAAGATGATTGGAAAAATAAAACTAAAAAAATAATGGAAAGCGTTGATTTTAGCATTGATAATGATATTTGGAAAAGTATTAAAATCAATGAAGATAATTTAAATAAAACATCAAAGAATGAATTATATAATATATTTATTAAAAAGCAGGTGTAAAATAAATGGTAAAACATAGAAACGGGAGAAAAAATTTAGCAGAAAGAGTGTTTAAGCATGATAGAGATGTTAAAGAAGAATTCTTAAAATCATTGAAACCCTCAACTGCTAATACTGTAAGAAGTATACTTTTTAAGGTAGATGAATATGAAGAATTAATTGGGAAAAGTATATATGATTTTAATTTAGATGATCGTGATGATTTTATTATATCTATGTTCCCTAATAAAAGTAAAGGTGTTATTAATACAACTAGATCATATCTGGTAGGATATATTAATTATTGTATTGACAATAACCTTGTTAGACATATGGAAAATAGATTTAGTTTAATCTCTAAAGATGATATAGATAATTATGTCAATGATATGGCTATGCAAATGAAGTACCTGTCGAAGGAAGAAATTAAAGAAGCACAAAGTAAATTGGTTAATAATTGTGATAAATTAATTTTGCAATTAGTTCCTTTATCAGCCAGAGGTCGCACCGAAAAGGATAATACTAATGAAGAATTAATAAATTTAAGAGTGCAAGATGCTGTAGAATCTTACGAAAAAGGCAATCTAAAACTTTGGAATAATGATGGAGATTTTAGGTATATAAAAATTGATGATGAAACAATAGAATTATTAAAGAAAACTATAAATGATGATAAATATATCATTAATAATGGAAGTGAATATAGTCGTAAAAGACATGATAAAAAACTTGGCAGAGGCATGGGAGAAAAAAGTTTCCCTTTAAATGATACTGGCTATGTTTTTAGAACTGCTGGCAAGAATAAAAGGGGTAAAGTTAAATCCAATTATTTTAATTCTAAAATTAATATAATAAAAGATTGGGTGGAGAATCCATTTATTAACATAACTAATTTACACGCATCAGGTATGATTGATTATGTCATCCAATTAGAAAATGAAAAAGGAGAAGAATTAGATAATAACGACTATATAGATGTTTGTGAAAAATATTTATTTGGTAAACCTAGAATTTTGCCCAATGGTGAAAATGATTGGAGTATGTCAATATCAAAATTAAAGACAATGGTAAAAGATTATATTAATATTAAATCATAAGGATGTGAAAAAATGGCGAAAAATAGTATTAACTTATCTGACTATGAAGATATAGAAGTTTATAATATGGTTAGGTTTGGAATTATAGGTAGATTTCCTAATAATTTTTGGGGTGGATTAGATACTTATAAAACTGCAAAAGACCTGACTAGATATATGTTTGAAAATATTCTTGAATGGAGTATAGAAGATATTAAGCATAAGGTAACAGCAGATATTTTTTATGAAAATAAACTTGGTAATATGCTAAAAACACTTTTTGATAATAATTTATTAGATGCATTGCTTAACGCATACCCAGAATTAGCAGATTGGGTAGAAGAAAAAAAGAATAAAATTATTATCGAAAAAGAACCAAGAGAAAAATATACAGATGAAGAGTTAATAGAAAATTTACAGCAAAAATATAAGGAATTAAATAGAACACCTTATATAAGAGAAATGTCTGAACCAGAAGGAAATGTTTATATATCAAGATTTGGTAGTTGGAGTAATGCTTTAATTCTTGCTGAGTTAATTGAGGACATATGTGTAGATGTAGATAATTCAGAAGAAGCAATTAATAAAGCGCAAAGGGAAATTAAAGATTTTGCGTATAAAGTAGAAAGATTACCAACTAAAAAAGAAGTAGATAATTTATTTTCTCCTGGAGAATTAATATCATATTTCGGTTCTTTAAAAGGACTTTATGATTATTTAAGTGAAGGTTATACAGAAGAAGAATTAATAAATATATTAATTGATAAAAGAAATAAATTAGGGAGAAATCCAATAAATAAGGATATAAAATTCCCAAGACCAATTATCTTTATTGATAAATTCAATAGTTGGGAGAATGCCTTAAAAGAAGCAAGATTAGATGAATAATTTAATCTTGCTTCTTTTATTTATGTCAAACCCTTAATCCATTTTTCAGCAGCTAAACAGCATCCTTCAAAACTATTGAATTTAATATCTTCATTCAAAGAAATATAAATAATATCGTTATCACGATCTATCTGAAAGTGATAGTAATATGTATCAGGCATATAATAAATATACGCTTTACATCCTTTTGCTCATCTTGCTATGCTGACCCACGTAGGGTATACTTTACGCTTTAATATTCTTTTAAATTTCATTATGTCACTTCCTTGATGATAAATTGGTTAAGCTATAAATGTTGTTTTTTGTCGATATTTATAAGAATTTGCTGAATATTAATTAATATTATATCATTAAGTTAATATTTTGGGAATATTATAAGAGATATTGTAGTTTTGATGGTAATATATGATAATATATAGAAAAATATGGTAATAATCAATAAAAATACTAAAAATCTTGTTTTTCTATATTCAGAAACCCTTGTTTTATAAGGGTTTGTGGGATCGGATTTCGTGATAAAATAACTCTTTTGTGTTGAGTTAAATATTTGAAAAATAATTGAAATATTTCTTGCATTTATTTTTACATTGTGTTATTATATGTGTAAGGTAAAAGTAAGTAAATAAAATATTAAAGAGAAGGAGAGATAATTTAATGAGTAGCATACATGACAAACCAGAATTATTAATTCCACCAAAAGGTGTTTGTATGAACCCACCGAGATTACATAATTTTAATTGTGAAGGGTGTAAGTATTTTGAGGGATGCACTAATGAAAAGAAAGGTAATTATAAGAAGACTAAATAGAAATAAATTGAATTATTCAAAAAACAGTAGTATAATATAAGTAAACATTATTCAATAAAGGATGTTGCAAATGACTACAAACAACAATGAATCCAATATATATATTATTTGCTCAGGAGATAATTCAGGGAACATAGAAACATTCGATTATAGGTGTCCCAAGGAAGGGATTAATAAAGGTGATTGCAGACTAAATGGTAAAACATGTGAATATTTTATAGGTATTAAAAATGATAAGTTAAATTTTGATATTATGAATATTAAGGGTTATTGTGAGTTTATATTGAATATAAAAAGTAAGTTTAGGTGATATAATATAATGAAACCTATAAACAAAGAATTAATCATCAAAGTATGTGAGCATATAATAGAACACAATCTTTCTTATAGAAAAATAGCTGATATATTCGGAATCAATTTCAAAACTGTTTACAATTATACACAAATGATTGAAAGTATTGATTCCGAATTACATATAAAAGTCCAAAAATGTTTAAAAGAGAGAAAGGAAAAACATCATAAACATTTATTGAAAAACTTAAACAATATCTATAAAGAAATTTGTGAATATTTTATTTGTGGAAGTACCATGAAACAGACTGGAATACATTTTAATTCCAGTAATCGCTCTATACACTATTTATTCCATAATTATGTTAAATATAATGATCCTGAATTATATGTTATGATTTTAGAAATGATAGAATTAAATAAACTTAAATCAATTAAGACACGTTCTGGAATAAGAAAGATGAAAAACATTGAAGAAAGATTAAATCTTTGTAAGACTATTATTAGTGACAAATTAACTTTGAAAGCAACAAGTGAAATATTTGATTTAGATGTAAAGACGATAAAAAGTTATATTAATAGTATAAGAGATGTGGATTATGGATTGCATGATGAAGTTTATAAACATTTGTGGAGATAAGGAGGAATGAATATGTGGAATCAAAGCATTAAAACTGATTTTGAAATTAAAGGATTTAAATTAATTGGTAAAATTCATCAAGTAGAATATCTAGCAAAAATCAATGAAGATAGAGAATTAATATATGTGACTATGTACAATGACAAATCAACAGGTAATCCAAGAAGTTTAAGTGTGGATGAAATTGAATTATTTTATAATGCATTGAAAATGTTAAAGGAGATTAAATAATGAAAATATTAAAAGTAATTGTAGATGAAGAATTGCCTAAATCGTGTAAAGAATGTGGATTTAGGCATAATTGGGAAACAAAATGTTATTGTCATATAAAATCATATACTACTAGTAAAAGGAATCATTTCATAGGTAAATATGATGATATTAAAGGTAGACATAAAAATTGTCCGTTAGTATATAATGGTTAATATTTAAAGGAGAAATAAATATGAAAAACATTCAATTAGATATGATTGTTGAAACTAAATTATCAGTTATTGAATTTAATAAAAAATTTATTGAATGGGTAGAATTTAATAATTGGACTTGTGGTGGGATAATGATTGAAGTAGATGATGATGGTAATAAAATTAAGAAAAGTAGTCTAAAACAAACAATTATAAATCAATAGTATAAACTAGAAAACGCAAAACATTTAAAAGATGTGCTAATTATTTTACCTGAAGTAGAAGATAATTTGGATAAAAATTTATTTGATAATGAAGATGATTGAAATTTAATAGATTATTTATTATGTTTTAAGTGAAAGGATAAAACAATGAATATAAAATTACCCATAGAGAAACAACAAAAATTTCAAATAGGTGATATATGTAAAATTGTTGAAAAGGGAATTTTTGAAGTTATAGTACAGTATCCTCCTTCAGAATTAGAAGATTATAAAAAAGACAGAGAATGTATTATTCTTCATACCTATTCACAAGTTTATTGGGGAAGTAATTTTAGTAATTATAGTGTATATTTGCTTCCAAGAAATAAAAATGAATATGCTGGAAATTTAGCATGGATAGAAGAAAATCAATTGAGATTCATAAGAAAATCAACAGAAAAAGAAATTACAATAGTGATTCAAGAAGATAATAAGATGCTATCTTATAAAAATTGTCCTTATACATCAATTTTTAATGAAACAAAACATGATTAAACTTATATTTTATGTCGATCTTGAAAGGATATTAAAATTATGAAACAAATTGATCAAGAAATAATAAATGATATACAATATTTATTAAATATGTATGAAGCATATATTGATGATATAGTTGGCGAAGCATGGGAAGATGAAAGGTTTATAAAACTTACTACTAAATATAGATTTACAAAAGAAAATTTACATAAAGGATTAGAAGATTTACATTGTTAATAATAAATATATAGAGGAGGAAAAGTTTATGTTTGATTGGTAAGAAGAATATGACAAAATGTATGAGGTAAGTGGCAACATGTGGAGTAACGAGCAATGTCTACAATTACAACATTCTCTTCTTGAGTATCAAGAATTAGGATGTCCTAATGGAGAGAATATTGGTGGTTGGATTACATGGAAAGTAAATAATAAAAATATATAAATTAAGAGGTATAATATTATGTCAAAACAAACTGATAGAGATGTAAGGATGGTTGGTTTAGTTATTGAGCAACAATTAAAAGAAAAGAACGAAATATTAAATATTTTAAAAGAGTTATATTATTGTTCTTCTAATCCTTGGACTGATGAACAAACACAAAGAAAATTAATTGCTCAGGTTAATGCAGAGGAAATTTTGAAAAAATATAATATGATCAATTAAAAATTTTACAATGAGGATATCATCATGCAAAAATTAAGAAACAATCGTAAACAAAAAGGTTTATAATATATATTGTGGTGAAAAGATGGATAGAGAAGGAATCCATTGTACGTCTTGCAATAAACAATATAATATATGGGAAAATGAATACAGAACAATTCTAATTGAAAATTCTTTATGTCCTCAATGTGGTGAGCAATTAGATCGTGAAGGTTTATTTTGCTCAGAATGTTGTAAAAATTCTAGATTTAAGGCAAGGATTAGAAATGCAGAGAGAAGAGCGTTAGGTTTATGCGTTCAATGTGGAGAGAAAGCAGAAGAAGATAGGTCATACTGTCGTAGATGTTTGGATGCGAGAATGGATAGGTATAGGAAGAAGAAAGGAGGATAAATATGATTTTGATTGTAAAAAATTATTTACATACTAACAAAACAGAACCAGTTAGATTGTGTTTTACAGAAATTGAAGCACATCAATGGATAAAAGAAAATGAACCAGAAATAGGTATTGTGTATAGGTATATAAATTATTAGATGATCAAAATAGTATTTATATTGAAATTTAACAAATATATAAAGGAGAGAATATTATGATAAGATTAAGAGATATTTATTTAAATGAAGGAGAATTATTAGTCGTTTATTTAAAATGTTTTGATGGTACATTTGAGAGAGTAGAAATAAGTGTTGATAAAGATTGCAATAAAGAAATTAAACATGGTATAAGTGTTACTGGAAGATGTATTTTAGGATTAAATAATAATTATAAAAAGGAGAATAATCTATGAAAAATAAATGCGAATGTTGCGATAAACTTGTAGAGCAAGAATGGGAATTATTTCAAAGTGGAAATTGTAAAATTTGTGGTGATTGTGCTATTAAAGAAATTATGATAGTTCATGGTGTTTCTGAAAATGAAGCATATCATATTCTTGAGAGAATTCAATTTGGAAATGGATATGGGTATTAAGGAGGTTAATAGGCATGGAAGATATGATTAAACAAACTAATTCTATTAATAAATGTATTTGTCCGTATTGTAATGTAATGTTTTATGTTTACCCACCACCAGCACATGGTCAGGATAAAATTATAGTATGTTCTTCATGTAAAAAAAGAAATTAAAGTTACAGCTACAATTGAATTTACGTGCTATACTATTAAAGACCAATCAAAATCTACAACTCCTGTGATGAAAGAAAATAAATGTAATGATTATGACTATGAAAGAGAAATGTATTTAGCAGGACATAGGGATGCTTATAGGAATTTTGCAAGAAAAATATTTTAAGGAGAAAATTATTATGGAGATAAATGAAATAGAAAAACATTTAATTACTATATATGGAGAGAATGTATTTGAAGAAATGTTTAATGAAGTTAAGTATTTAAAGAAATATTCAAATATTACTTTTGACCAAAAATATATAAAACTAAGTTTATCTTTTTGTGCTATAAAAGCAGAGCAAATAATTAATGGTGAAAAGAAAAAATGTAGTTTACGGTCATTGGTTAGTGAAAGTTTTGGAGAGGCAGAAATATATAGGAGTAATGTTTGTGGTGGTGTATTGTAATTTATAAACGAAGATATGTTTTAAGGAGGATTTTAATATGAATGCAATTAAAGCAAGAATATTATTAGAACAAATAAAACCAACTCATCTAAATAATAAAAATATGACAGAAACAATTAACCTAGCAATTCAAGCATTAAATAAACAAATACCAACAAGTCCAAAAATACAATCTTATTGCCCTGCGCTATGTCCTTCGTGTGGTAATGAATTGAGTGAAGATTTAGATGATGGGTATTATAAACATTATTATGGTTTAAGTATTTGCGAGTGTGGACAAAAATTGAAATGGAGTGATTAATTAATTTAGGAGGAAATTTATATGACTGATGAATTATATGATGATTTAAAATTATTCGTATTAGTTAGAGATTATCTTAAAAAAGATAGTCAAAAATGTATTAGAAATATTGGTGCATGTAACGAATGTGGTTTATGTTGGATGAGTGAAGATGAAATATTTTATCTTTTAGGGTATTTTAATGCTTGACAAATTAACAAAATATAAATATAATAATAAACAAAAGAAGGAGTAAATAAATATGAACAAACAAATTAGATTCTTAAAATGTAGTAATTGTGGATATGAAGATAGTTCTATTCTTACAATGTCTTTACCTATCGGGAATGGCATATTAAAATGTCATAATTGCAAAGAAGAAGTTAAATTTAATGAATTTTATTGTGAACAAGGCAAAGGAATGACATTTAAAGAATATGCTGAATTACTTAAATACATAGTAGATAATCATGGGTGGAGAAATTTTCTTAAAGAAGGTTCAAAACATATCAAATATATGAGAAATTCATTTGATACTAGGACGAATTTAATATTTTCTATTCAATTAGATAATGAGGATTTTACAATTGTAAATCAGAATAGACATAGAAATTTAAAAGAATGGATTTATGAGTATTTGAAAAGTTAATAGAATAATAAATATAAAGGAGATTCAATGGATAATATAATCAATAATTTTATTTGTAGTAAGTGTAATGGAACATCTGTATTTATTAAAAAGACTAATACACAAACAGGTTTGTATTGTTCTAAATGTGGTAAGTGGATTAAATGGTTAGGAAAAGAAGAAATTAGGTTATATGAAAGACAATTGGAAATAGACAAAATGAAGTCTGAAGTAGTTATGGAAGTAGAAGAACCTGAAATATAAATTAGTTTATCGCAATTTAGTAATGAAGAATTGATTGATGAAATTAGAAAAAGAATGAATTAAAATATTAAAAAAATAAAGGAGAAAAATACATATGAACGACAATGATAATATTACTAGTATTTTTAGAGGAACAGTAGCAAGAAAAATATTTAGAGTTGTAAATAGATATTCACAATATAATATATACCATGATAAACCATACATACAAGGATATAAAGAGTTTATTAAACATGATATATTTTATAAGTGTGAAATAGAAAGACCACCGTTTGAAGCAGGTGAAAAGGTTTATATAAATGATCTTGATTTAACAGTTACAATTAAAGAAGCAATTAGAAGTACAAATGGAGAATATGTTTATAATACAGATTATTATTATGATATTATTGAAGATGAAAAAACTAAAGAATCTAAAATAGAAGCAGAAAAAATGTTAAAAGAAGAATTAATTAAATATAATGAATGTTTATCACAGCAATTAAAGCGAAATAAAAAGTGGTATCAGTTTTGGAAATAAATAGGAGGTATACATATGACTAGAGAAGAAACAATTAATAAAATAAATGAAGTAAAAGCAATGAATTTACCACATATGAGTTATGCAAAACTAAAAGAATATTATGGTAAAATATCAGGATTCAAAGAAACAGAAGAAAATATTATAATAATGGATGAATATTTAAATAATTATCTCGATCCTAAAAATAAAGCATTTGAAAATGGATGTTGGTTTTGTGGTAATAAAGATGTATATTTATCTTGGGGAATAATTCATGGTGTCGCACATTCCAATTGTTGTGGATTATCATATAAGTGTTATCATTATTCAGATGATATTTGTGAAGATAAAAAGTTGTTTAATGGTAGAATAGATATAATTCTTCAATATCATCCTGATGGGTTTGAGATTGATGAAGAATGATGAAGAATAATGAATAATATGGAAAGGAAGAATATTATTATGCTCAAACAATTAGTAGAAAACATTAAAAATGCCAAAACAAATGAAGATATTAAGAAAGTATTGTGTGAAATGTATGTGGTAATACTATTGGATTCAAAAGTTAGAAAAGAATTTGATGAGTATATTAATAAAAATACATATTAAGATTAAAGGAGTGGCAGTCTTATTTATACATAAGAATATTTTTAAAGGAAAAGTATTAAGAAAAATATATTCTATAAGAAAAAATACATGCACTGAAAAAATTACACAAGAAGAATTTGTAGAATATAAAATATTAAATGAACGTGAAGAAGATAAAATCTATAGAATTGGAGAAAAAATTTATATCAACAAATTAGATGTAAATATTACAATTGAAGATACAATTAAAAATACAAATAATGAATATATTTATTATACTAATTACATAAGTATAATCGAAGATGAAAAAAGTAAATTATCAGAACAAGAAACAAATAAAATAATAAAAGAATATTTAGATATGGTTAAAAAGAAAGATAAAGAAAGAGAAGAAAGAATTAAACAATCAATGATTGAACCTATTAAAGAAGTAATGACAAACGGATATTATTATATTGCTAGAGGTTATTTTAGTTACTGTGGAATACAAAAACCATATCTAACGCAAAGTATAATTGAAGCATATGATTTTAGTTGTCGTCATGATTATATTGATCATAGAAATTTATCTATAGACATTAGGTTTATGTTAGAAAAATATAGTATTCCAGATAAATTTGAATATAAAAAAATATACGAAAATGTATTTAATGAATTATGCGAAAAAGAAGGAAAATATATTGGAGAAAATGGATTACATGATTTTTATCCATATTATAAGAAAGATAATAAAGTGTATACATATAAAGATTTAAATAAAACAAGAAATACAATATTACGCGCAACTGCAATTATAGAAGGGCAAGGATTTATGATTAAACATGGTTCCAAAGTAATAAGAAAAATAACAAAAAACAATTGTAATAATATAAATATGTATGCATTTAATTACTTAATTAAAATTTGTGATTATAATTTTTAAAAAATATTATATTATATATTATTGAAAAGGAGAATATATTATGAAAATTTTAATTGGTTATTGTAAATAATGTGGTTCACCTGTTTATAATACTGACGAATTAATTCCTGATTACAAAAATGTATTTGAATGTTCTAATTGTAGTCAACCACATGCAAAAGATGAATTGTGGGATGAAGTGCCATATTATATTGAGAAATAATTTAATGAATTGTCACTTCTGTAATAATATTAGAAAGGAGGTTAGTAATCTGAAAGGAAAAATTAAATTAAAACTACATGATAGAGATTATACTAAATGGTTAGAAATATATCTTAAAATGGAAGATGAATGGTTTTATTGGCATTCTGGTACTATTGTTAGTCATTGGGATAAGACAGAGGAAGAATTCTATGATGCAGTAATTAAATATCTATCAGATGTTAATAATATAAAAATGTCTGGAGAAGAATTAATGAGAGAGGTTATTGAAAATAAAATGAAAAATGCAAAAAATAATAATAAAGATAAAATAGTAAAAGATATGTTAAAGAAACTTAAAGAACCAATTGAGATTGAAGTGAAAATGTAATAGTATAAAAAATAAATATAATAAAGGAGACATGTATTATGAATTTAAATCACAAGGGTAGAAAAGTAAGGATTATCAACACTAAAGGTTTCATCAGAGATGATTATAAATATTTAGAAAAGTATATTGATCAAACAGGAATCATCAGATATGATTATGGGAAAGGTAGTGAACATAGATTATCAATTAAATTTGATGATGAAATATTAGATAATATAAATGATAATAATGGAAGATTATGTTTTAGGATTGATAGTGTTGAGTTTATTGATGATACATATGTGAAACCTTTAGAAAATGATAGTAAATTAAATATAAATCATGCTAAATTAGGTGATATTGTAGAATTATCAAATGGTTTAAAAATGGAAATATGTGAAGATGAAAAATATCCACAATGCTATAGGACAGTGGATATATCTACAAAAGAAAATGTAACAACAATAATATCAAAACATAGTTTGAAAACATATTGTATAGGTAATAAAGTTTGGGGGATATGGTTCAGATAAATTTAAAATAGTAAATATTAAACGTGAAGAACAAAAAGTTAAAAACAAAGATATTAAAGAAAAGAAAAATAAATTAGAATCAAAAACAAAACAAAAACCAACAAATAAAGTATATACATATGAAATGATGCCACATAAAATCAATTGGAAAATAACGCATAATGGTGAAATCATAAATCAAACGATTGATTCAGGCAATGAATCATATAAATTAATTATCAATGGAAATACTACTATTGTTATTTTAGATGATGGATGCAAGGGTGTGGCAAAATGTTTACCTAGTAATGAGTATGATTTGGATAAAGGTGTAGATATCGCTTATACAAAAGCAATTATTAAGAGTAATCAGAAAAAGTTAAAAGGATTAGTTAGATAAAATAATTAATTAAAATAAAATTATGAAAAATTTAGGTAAAGAAGCGAAAGATAAAATTACAGGATTTGAAGGTATCATTATTGGTAAGATTAATTATTTATTCGGTTGTGCTCAATATGGAATTGCACCAAAAAGCAAAGATGGAAAAATAAATGATACTAATTGGTTTGACGAAGGAAGAATTGAAATTATCGGGAATGGTATTGTTCCTGAAGAAGTTAAGGTAGAAAAGAATGGTGGAGTGAATAGGGATTGTCCTAGATAGGTACTTGACAGAATATAAATATAATCGTATAATATAATCAGTTATTAAATAATAAAACTTACGAAAGGAGGAAAATACATATGATTGATATAGAACATAAAAACGAACCTAAAGTTAAAATTGATTTTGCTTACACTGACGAATTCGACAATAATAGTAGACTTATCAAAACACTTATGAAAGTAGATTCAAACATTCAAACTCAATTAGAATTATTAATAGAAGAATTTAAATGTTTTTTAATGGGTGTTGGATTTTCGCCTGAAACAGTTGATGCTATACAGATTGTAGAGAATTAGATTAAATATTAGAAAGGATAAATATGAATAAAATTATATTTGAAAATGGTAGTGAAGTAAAAATAGTTGAATCTGCATCTACTTTTAGAAGTAAGAGAAGTGAATTGATTAGTTTTTATTGTACAGAATGTAGAGATATGCATATAGATGTTCCTATATCAGAAATGTTGCATATTAAAGATGATATTTTTATATGTAAAACAAGTTTTGAAAATAATTTATATCAATATTTTACTGAAGAATCATATTTATATTTACCACCGAAAGAAAATTAAGTTGTTATCAATCTTATCTTTGGTTTTAATTTAATAAACAAAAAAAGGAGAAAATGAATATGTATAAAATTAAAATAGAAAATAATAATAATTCTAAAAAAATAGAAATACCAGAAACACCATTCTTTCTATCTCATTGTGATGGTAAAAGTTATTATATTGTTTCAAAAAATTCAGATAAAGATAGATATTTATTAACTGCTGTTGACAATGGAATTACATATGATAATAATTATGTAGGAAAACAAGTTTATAATAATTTAAATAATGGCACTTGGATATTGCATGAATCTAAAATTGTAATAATTTAATAAACAAAAAAAGAGATTGAAAATATGTACGATTATTATGAAGAACCACCTTATTATGAACCAACTTTAGCGGATGAAATTTTAATAGAATATCAACAAAAAATGAAAGATGCTTTGTTAGATAGTGTTAAGTCACAAATTGAGAATATCAAGGATGAAAATGTAAGATTAAAAGAAGAAAATGGAAACTATAAACAACGTGAAAGAGATATTATAAATAAAGAAAATGATTTAAAATACAAAGAAGAAAATCTTAAAAGAGAAGTTACTAATGAATTTTATCAAAGTAATATTGGTGATACTTTAAAGCAATATGTAGAAGAGTGTGAAGTATGGTTTGCTGATATAAATCGTTATCAAAATGAAAAATGTAATTTATGTAACGAAGAAAGAAAATTAGTTGCAAATTTTCCAAATGGTGAAATTATTAAAACTGCATGTGCTTGTGCAAAAATGTTAAGTAAATATGTTCCTGCTATAAGCACAACTACAATGATTAAATTTAGTAAACGAGATAGTAGGTATTCTTCAGAAAGAATATTTTATTTTAGTAGAAGTTATTCTCCTAATAATGATAGAAATAGTTATGATTATGATTATCAAGAATTTAAAATATATCATGTTGTTAATGAATTTAATGAAAGTATTATTGAATTGCATAAAAATAAATCATATGGCGAGAGACTAGGATTTAAAAGCAAAGAAGAATGTCAGAAGTATTGTGACTGGCTGAATAAAAAAGATGATAATTGCGAAGAAATTGAATTAGATGATGAATAAAAGGAGCATAAATACATGATCGTTAAAATAGGAAACACTTATTACAATTCCACAGAACAATTAATATTACTAATACTTAGCAAAGAAGAAAAATCTCATATTGCTAATATGGAAGAAAATAAAAAGAAATATTTATCTTTTCCTAGTGATTATAATATAAATAATGCTAAGATGATTTTAGAAAATGTACCTGAGTGGATACTTAAGTGTATTGATTGTTAGAATATAAAAATAAATAAGGTATAAAATAAATAGTAAAGGAGAATATATTATGTCAGAATATATAGATAAAGTAGTAAAAGTAATAAATACAGATGGATTTCAATTTCAAGACAGTAATGAATTAGAAATGTACATAGGTAAAATAGGAATAATTAAAATTGATCATAATTATGGATTTAGAAATAGATTTATTGTAGAATTTTATGATAAAAATGTAAATGATATTGATAATCAAAAAGGTAAAATATGTTTTGCTATAGATAATTTAGAGTTTATAGGTAAAAATGAAGAAAAAGATAAAGAAGATGTAAATGATAATACTTTACCAGATGATAATATAAATAAAAATAATTTGCAAGACATAATTAAACAAATGCTAAATGTAATAGGTGACTACGAAGGAAGTAAAATATCAATGGGTATTTGGCCTCCAAATGAAATATATTTTTTAGTTTATGAAACTGAAGCATTAATTGAAATAGATAAAAAAGAAAAATGTGCTTATTTAAATACTGATACAATGACACATCATTTGACTAGTAGTATGTTAGATGAATTGAATCAGATTGTTAAAATAATTGATGATAATATTGATGTTATTTTAGAGTGTGTAAAATAGTAATACATTATAACGTATTATTATTAAATAAAATATAAAAAAGAAAAGGAGAAATGAAAACATGAACGAATTATTAACTAGTTTATTGGAGAATCCAGAGGCATTAAAAGAAATGATTAAAGAACAAGTAGGTCAGTACAAACCATTAGTTTATATGATTGGGACAGAATTATTAGAAGTTTATAAAGACTTCGCAAATAATACTGAATATTTTATTGTCAAAGCAAAAGTAAGAAAGAATCAATTTGATGCATATGTTGAAGTAGGATTTACAAAAGAACAAGCAATGATGTTTTTACTTGCTGATATGGATAGTATGAAAAAATCAATTAGTAATGTTACAAACAGTGTAGGGAATAAGAGTAAAAAAGAAAAATAAAATGATACATATTATATGTTGTGGTTGATGTCTATTATAACCACAACATATAGTTAAATGTTTGAATAAAATGAATGTTTTGAGATGAAACTAAAAAGGAGTAGAAATAATATGTCATTAAAACACTACAAATATAATAATAACCAATGTATTATTAATAATCATTCAGAATCATAAAATTATTAAAATGGTTTTTACATCATGGAGCAGAAAATTATTGTGGTGGAGATATTCCAATGTTTAATAATTTATATGATATGTTAGATGAATTAGATGTAATATATAAGAATTTTAATTATGAAAGTGACAATGAAGATGATTCTTATCTAATAAATGATGTTTCTGAATTAGAAGAATTCTTATTAAATAATATTAATGAAAATACATTAATTCCATCAGAAGATGAATATCCTATATTAGTATCATGGTATAGAGTGGAAAGTTTTGATAGACATGGAGATGTTAGTATTAAATTAATGAATTTTACTTCTATGAAGGAAATTAAAAGTGTGAATGATTTTATTGATGAATATAAAAAATAAATAGAATGGAGAAATAATATAAAACATGAATAAAAACTTTATAATCGAATGTATTGATATCGTAGAACAAATAAAATTAAATTCAATAGTAGCAATAACTAAGGATAACGAAGAATTAAAATATCAACTTAAATATGATGAAGAATTTAAAGATTTAAATTTAGAATGTTTAGACAAAGAAAATGAAATATGGGATTTTGGTGATACGATAGAAAATGTTAAAGAAGGGTTAGTATGTGATGCTGTTAGATATAAATATCAGAAAATAAGATTAATAAAGGAGGATTAATATTATGATTGATAAATCATGTTATACTTGTAAAAGTGCTAATTTATCAAAGGACAAATTTCCTTGCAATAAATGTCATAATCAGAATAATTGGAGTTATAGATTCGATGTTCAATTATTATGTTTAGTCGGAGTAGGTATAATAGTTGCTGGATTTATATTGTTATAGTAATAATAAAATAAGTTAATAAGGAGGAATAATACATAATATGAAAGTTAAAATTTTAAAAATTAAGAATAGTATTTCTAAAAGAAAAATTGGAGAAATAATTGAAGCAAAGAGACTTTATGAATTAACCAATGAAGAATTAGAAGAATCTATAGGTTATATTCCTAATGATGAATCGTTATGGGAGAAGAATGATATATTTATCCATGAAGAAGGAAATTATTATGTATATATGCTTGAAAATGAAATAGAGATTATTGGAGAATAATTTTATTACTACATATAGTTATTATTATATTATTAAATAACTATATGTAGTAAAATATTCACATAGAAAAGAGATGATTATTATAGGTAGTACAATTTATAGTGACCAAAAACTCATGTATTTTCCTACACAAGAATATGAGACACATAGATTATTAGCATTATTAGGAGATATTCAATTAGACTATATGCAAGAAAGATATTTGAAAGAATATGTATTTAGTAAAGAAGAATATAATGAATTATTTATACAAAGTGCTAATAGTAGTGTCCCAATGAAATTTGTTCTATACGATAAATGGTTAAAAGAAAACAAATACGATTATATTAAATCATATTTTACTATTAAATTTGGCAGTAAGGGAAATAATACTAATAGCAATGATAATTTTCCTATTACAATTTGTGATCCATTTTCTGGAGAAGGAAATTTCTTAGATGTATTCAAGTCATTCATCCCTAAAAATGATTATGGCAGTGATATACTATTAATTGGAAATGAATTAGAGGAAAATCGTTTTAATTTTATAAAAGAAAATATTAATATTGATGAAAAATATAATAAATCATTTGAAGAATTGAATTTACCTACTTCTAGTTGTAGTTTAATATTGTTCAATCCTCCATATGGATCGCAATCAAATGGCATTCGTAATGTAAAATTCTACTTAAACCAAATCTTGGAAAGAAAACTACTCTATAACCCAACCACATCAAAAGATTATAAAACAGGTTATATGGTATTTGTTATCCGCAAAGATGATTTTCTTGATAGTTTAGATATAATCTGTCAACATTTTAATGTATTAAAAAATGCAATCTATAAAGTAAATGCAGAAGAATATGCAAAATTTAAACAATATATTTTCATTGCTAGATTAAATAATAGACCATATGATTTAAATAATATCACAGATGCAATGGATTATAAAAATAATTATAATGACATAAAAAGAATTATTGAATCAGAACCAGAATTTGAATTGTCAATGTACAATACATATAGGATGATGAATTATCCTTATATTGATTATCAAACTTTAAAAGAGAATTATCAATATGTAGAAGTATCAAATAATTATATAAGTAAAAATGATAGTATATGGAAATGGGTAAAGGATATTACTGAATTAAAGAATCTTGGTGAAGAAAAACTAACTGTACCTAAACCTTTAAAATTAGGTGAGATTGCAAATATATTGGCAAGTGGAATGATTAATGGAGAAATAGATTTAGATGGAAAAGGAAAACATGTGGTTATAGGTGGTACTAAGAGTATTGAGAAGAAAGAAGTATCAAATTATAAAGATGATAATGGAGAGAAGATTACAGAGACAAAAATAATTAAGATGAGTTTACCTTATCTTAATATTTTATGTTCAGAAAATGGAGAATTGAAGATAAAAGAGTTAGGAGAAACTGAATAATGATACCATATATTCAAACAGATGGTAAAAATAAAATTAATTGCAATGTAGATTTAATTATTTTAGATGAAAGTGAACCAATATTAATTTCTTTATGTGATTTAAACATTAAGAATAAAAAAATATGTGCAGATTTAATTTCTCATTCTTATGAATTATCACTAAGAGATAGAGAAGATACATTTTATAGTAAGAATTTATATGGTAGAGATAATCATTATAGATATAAGTCAGATAAAATGGAGAATAATTTAACTCATACAATTATATATAATACTAAAATTAATCAGTATTGCATTAATTGGAATAATGAAGATAAAAGTAAGATTCTTACTAAGTATTTTAGAAATATTCATTATTTACCTGTTACAAGTGAAATTGTAAAAATAATTTTAGACAAAGATAAAATTGAACAAGACAAATATAAATATAGTAGTTATGGTTATGTTAGTGAATGTACAGTTTATACTAATAATCCAATGTTTGCAGAGTTAAAAGTATATAAAATTAATGTAACTTGGTTTAAAGAGAAGTTAAATAATTTGAAATTAGAAGGTTTTAAAGATGATTTTGATTGGAGTACAATTGAGGATATTGAAGGATATATTTTCAAATTTTTAGAACAAATTAAAGAAAGATTAAAGAATAATATTAAGATATTGTATAATAAGGATAATATTAATCCTAAAATATTTGAGGGTAAATTAAAACCTTTTGATGGTCAAATACCTGTGATTCAAGCAGGGTTAGAAGTGTTGAAGAGAGATAGAGTTGTTTATTTAAATTGTGAACAAGGATTCGGAAAAACATTATGTGCAACAAAAATTAATCATTGTTTTTTATATCAACATAATAAAAATTATGTAACATTTATGACCATACCATCTATTACATTAACTCAATGGAAAGATGAAATAAAAAATAGTATTAAAGATAAAGTATATATACATATTATTAAGAAAACTACAGATTTTATTAAACTATATAATCAAACTAATTTACAATTTGATAAACCTACTTATATTCTTGTTGGTAAAGAAACATTTAAACTTGATGCTAAAAAAGTATCAGGAGTAAATATAAAAACTAGAGAAATAAAAATGAAAAAAGAAGTGCAACATAATTATTACTATAAAACTATTGAAATAGTTAAAGAAAAAATCACTATTGCTTGCTGTCCTGATTGTGGAGTACCATTAAGAAATGAATTAAGGAAAAAAGAAGATGTATTTTTTACAGAAAAAGAATTTCAAGGTAATCCTAAGAAATCAAATTATAAATGTTATAATTGTAATAGTGTCTTGTGGCAGAAAACATATGATAAAACAAAGAAAGTAAGTTTAATAAATTTTATTAAAGTAAAAAATATTCATTTTGATAGTGTAATTATTGATGAAATACATCAGGCAAATGGTATAGAAACAATAATTTCAAATGCTACTAGAACTTTATTTAACTATAGTAAAAAAATAATATGCCTTACAGGAACCTCAAATTCAGGATATGCTTCGTCAATTCATAATATTCTTTTAGGATTATTCCCTAATAAACTTAAAAAGAATGAAGTATTAGATATTAAACAATTCATAAAAACATATGGAACATTAATGGCAGTTAGCAAGAAAAGAGATGGAGAATATTATCGTTATGGCAGAAGTGAGATTAAAGATAGCGATTATAAAGAGGTCGAAGGGATAAATAGTATCGCTTATACAAAATATCTAGCAGAAAATTATATATTTGCAACATTAGACGATTTAGGAAAAGACTTACCAGAATTAATTGAAACATATATTCCAATTAAACAAAGTGACATTATGGAATCTAATGAAAAAAGACTATGGGATGATATTAAATCAGCAAATGCATTTAATTCAAAAATGTATGAGGATTCAATTGTAAAACATTACATTAATAATCCTTTTAATTGGGATAGTATATCTATTGAAGGGAAAGATGTAACAAATATTGTTCAACCAATTTGTATTCCCAATATTATTTTACCAAAAGAAAGATTGCTTCTATTAGATATTGTTCAACAAGAATTATTAGAAAATAGGAAATGTTGCATTTATACATTCTTTAATAACGGTGGAATGTATATGCAAAGTGATACTATATCAAAAAGAATTGAATATTTACTAAATAAAAATAATATTAGAACATTTACATTGAAACAATCTGTCCCTACATATGAAAGAAGAGATTTAATTGAAAAGAAAAAAGATAATTTTGATGTATTAATAACTAATCCTCAACTAGTTGAATGTGGAATTAATATGGTATTTATTCCAAGTTATATAAATTATATGCCAAGTTATCATATTAATATGGTAGATCAATCTAATAGAAGAGGGTATCGTGCAAATAGTACGTTAGAAAATAGAATTTTTCATTTGTATTATGACAATTCATGTGAAAATAGTATTATCAAAAGATACCAAAGAAAGAAAGCAGAAAGTAAGGCAATTGTAGGACAATTCAATATTGCATTAGAAAATGATGATTCAATTAGAACTGCAAGTAAGTTTGGTAAGAAAATTAATGATGGAGTTGTGTAATATTCATATTTATATTGAAGAAAATAGAATATATCAATTGAAAAACGGAGTAAATCGAAGAAAACGGGAGGTAAACAGAGTTTTATAGTAAGTAAATCATTACCAAATATTGGTTTGGTCATGAAAATAATTCTTGACAAAGTAATAACAGAATGTTAAAATAATTATAGTAAAAAAACAATAAAATAATAAAAAGGAGATTAAATTTATGAAAAAATTATTAGTTGTTGGGACTATTGTATTATCTCTTGCGTTAACAGGTTGCAATGCAGGAAGTAGACATTTTGGTGGAACAATAAATATAGACCTTCCAAAAAATCAAAAATTAATCACTGCAACATGGAAAGAAGATAGTTTATGGTATTTAACTAAACCAATGAATAATAATGAAATTGCAGAAACATATGTATTCCAAGAAGATAGTAATTTGGTGTTTTAGAAGGCAAAGTTATATTTAAAGAAAATAAAGAAGAATTAGTTATAAAAAGTAAATAAAATAATGTATGCACAAAATATAATAAAAATACAAAAAGGAGAAATGAATTATGAAAATTAGAAAGATTGTTTTAGTAGTTATATTATCTACAATGTTATTTGTTTTAGTTGGGTGTGAAGAAACCACAAGAAATAAAATAGACAATCAAGCAGAGAAAAAAGCAGAACAAGCAGTAAGGATGATGGAACAAACTCCTACTCCATCATTAGAACGTAGTCTTGAACGTGAAAATATTGTTAAAAGATTAAAAATTACAAATGATGCTAATACATTACAATGGATTTATCCTATGAGCGCAGGTAGAGTTATTGGAAGATTTCCTGTACTTGGTAAAATAACTAGCGGTTCAAAAAAACTAACTCCTGATATGGATGTTTATAATAGCAATAGACCAATGCCAGATGAAATGGGAGCATATGGTAGTAGTGACGGTTATGTATTTTGGTTCGACCCTGCTGGACGATATCATCAACATAAAGGAGATTATTTTTTAAGTCCTGTGCCATATAAAATTGATTTAAATTATGGAACCATTTCAGTAGAAATTGATAAATCAGTTCAAGATAAATAAATTATAAAAAGGATAAGGTGATATTATGAAAATATTATTAATTGGATTAGCAATAATTTTCAGTCTAGGATTTATAAGTGCAGGATTAGGATTAATTACTTTACCAGGACATGTAGCAAGCAATAGTGTCCAAACGGCACATGATGTAGTAGATAAAACTATTAATGCAAATAATGCATTATTTAATTATGAAGAATTCTTTAATAAATATGAAGGTGCTAAGATGCAAGCAACAAATATCAAGAATACAGAAAAAGCAATTCAAACATTAAAAGATACTTATGGTGAAGATGCAATAAAGTGGTCTAAAGATGTTCGTAATGATTATTCTAATCTTCAACAAAATATTGAAGGATATAAAATGATGTATCAAAAAACTGTTCAAGAGTATAATGCAGATAGTCAAAAATTAAATAGAAATTTATTTAAATCAAAAAGTTTACCTTATATGCTGCCAGATTATTATAAGATGATTGATTAAATAATTATATATTAATTATAGGAATTTAATAAACTATTGTAAATTTAAGTATTTATTAAATTCCTATTAAAGCAAAATTTTGCTTTAATACTAAGATTATAAGGGGGAATATTATTATGGAAAATCTAGAAACTATTCGTGCTAATTACGAAAGAGAATATCATCAAACTGCTGAAGAATTATTACAATTAAAGTTGAAAGTTGAAACTATGATTGAAAATCTATTTGTTGATGGATTTACTATAGACACTAAAAAAGAAATGGTTGAAATTCTGAGAAAATGTAGATAAATATCATTACATACATTTTATTAAAATATAAAGGAGATTTAATATATGCAAGATATTAAATGTGGAGAAATAAATATTATGTTTGAGCATGTTTATTGCACCGAATGTAAATATGGAGAAGAATTAATAGAAAGTATTATAAATTTAAGTGATACACCAACTATATGTGAAAAATGTTGTCCATATGATCCTGAAGATAGTAGACCATTTCATAAAAGAAAAAATTATATTTTAAAGGAGAATAAAACTATGAAAAATCAAACAGAAAATTACATAATTCTAAAACCTATCGCTGAGAGATTTAATAGAATTGCAAATTCTATCTCAGATGATGAAATTAGATCATTAATCAAAGATGAAATGAGAGATCAGCTTAAACGAATTAATTTTTCATCTCAAATTGAAGAAATTATTTTTGATTATATTGATAATAATCAAGAAGATATGTTGGATTTGTATAAGCAAGAATTGAAGAATAAGTTTAGATAATATAAAAAGAGAAGTTGGTAGTAATATATGCAATAAAACATAGGAAGTAATATTGCTATAAAAGTAGTTATACCAACTTCTCTAATAAGATTATAACCAGTGGCAATGTAAAATATGCATACATAATATTTAAGAAAGGATTATCTATGAAAATAGCAGAAACATATATTTATTATGTCATATATAATATAACTAAAGATGGATATTACTCAAGAATTGATAAATTTAATGATTTTAAAGCTGAATATGAATTTAATAAGTTAATTAGTGAAGCAATTCCTTTTGATAATAGAGCAGAAGCAAATGAATATGTAAGAGAATGGATAGATAGAGATAACAAAGATAAATATATTGTTAAGAAAGTTAAGGTAGATTATTCTATAAATAATTGAAGGAGTAGATAAATTATGTATGACTATATTATTTGCATGAAAAGTGGCAAAGAGTATAAAATTAAAACACAGTTTAAATTTGAGGAATTAATTATGAAGATAATGCCTAAACAAACTAATGAAATTAAAATATCACATTTTGAATTAATAGAATGTGCAGAAAGAATGTTGCGATTATAGGGAGCGAAATATCTAGTATTGAATATTTTATTAAAGTAGATTAAGGAGGATTAATTATGCAAATTGAAGATTTTAGTTATTACACTGTGCCAATGAATAATATTAAAAAGCATCAGAAAATTATATTATATTCAATTAATAATCTTACTAATATTATTGGTTTTAATAATGCAGTGAAATTTGTAATGCAATCTGTATTAATAGAAATACTAATGTATGATAGTAAGTATGTATATCATTATGATTTTGATTATTGGTGTGATGAGATTATGAAATGTCCTTATATAGATTGAAACATGATAAAAAATTAGTTTGGTTGTGATTTAGGGTATTGATAATATAATTGTATAATAAATACACAATAGAAAAAGGAGGATTAAATTATGAGTAGAAAATTAGCAAGCATTAAAACTATCTCAGATATTCAACCAATTGAAAATAGAGATAGGATAGAATTGGTGATTGTGGATGGATGGCAAATTATTGTTAAAAAAGGTGAATACAAAATAGGTGATAAAACTATTTTTGTAGAAATTGATTCGGTATTACCTGAAATACCAGAGTTTGAATTTTTAAGATCGAAGAAATTCAGAATCAAAACAATGAAAATGGCAGGTACATTATCTCAAGGTATTTGTTTACCACTATCTATTTTGCCTACAAATAGACAATATAAATTAGAAGATGATGTTACAGAGATAATTGGAATTAAACAATATGAAACAACAAGGGATATTGAACCAGAAGAAATAATACCTAAAAATAATAAAAAATTTCAACATCCTATTTTTAAGTATTTATTTAAATATTCATTGTTTAGAAATTTATTATTACCTAAAAAACAAAATAAAGATTTTCCTGAATTCATATATAAAACTGATGAGACAAGAATTCAAAATATGCCATTTATATTAAAGAATAAAGATAATACATATGTTGTTCGTGAGAAAATAAATGGTCAATCAGGCACATTCTTTCTAAAGAAAATGAATAAAAAGTGGTCTTGGCAAAAACAAAATTATGATTTTGGTGTATGTTCAAGAAATCTTAGATTATGGAACGAAACAGATAATAGTTATTGGTTTGTTGCAAAGAAGTATAATATAAAAGAAGTGCTTAAAAATTTAATTGGAGATAATGATTTTGTAGCAATTCAAGGAGAATGTATATCTCCAAAAGTACAAGGTAATAAATATAAAGTTTCTGAAGCAGATTTATATACTTTTAATCTTATTTATCCAGATGGTAAAGTATCTTGTCTATGGGGAGAAGAAATATTAAAGCATCATGGGATTAAATGGTGTCCTTTGATTGAGAAGAATTTTATATTACCTGATTCAGTTAATGAATTACTTGATTATTCAACAGGCAAATCAAAATTATATAATACTTTAAGAGAAGGTTTAGTATTTAGAAATTATGAAAAGAATTTATCATTTAAAGCGGTAAGTCCTGAATTTTTGATTAAGAATGATGAATAGATTAATAAAATAAATTTAATTGGTTTAACTTAAATGAAAGGAGAATATAATAATATTGAAAACAAATATCTTCATACCTAAAACTATCAAAGTAGGTTTTCAAAATAGGTCTGATACATATACTCAAAAATTAGCCTACGTGATTTATTATGATCAAAAAAATGTATTACGTAAAGAAAAATCCTGGGAAGGCTGGCGGGATAAAAATATTGAACCACAAGAATTTTCTAATGAACCAACGTCAGGATTTGTGTTGAATAAGAAAGTCGGCGATTATAGATCGGATTGGAATCACAGACATGCTTATTGTAGAGTATATGATTCAAGAGGAGATTTTGAGTTTGAAATAACAATAGAAAATCTACTTTACATCTTAGAAAATGCAACGTCTACAAAAGGAAAAGGGTTAGAAGGAGAATTCATTTATGGTTGGAGTAGCAAGGATATCCTATTAATTCCTTGTGAATCTCCAGATTATAAAGAAATTACTCAATATAACAATATGATTCATGAGAAAAACTATGTAAAGGTTAAAGACTTGACATTAGGTGGTACATATAAAACTAAATCAGATGAAGAATATATTTATATGGGTAGATTTGATTATTATGATACTAAAGATGAAAGAATATATAAATCAAATAGTCGTTATGATTATGAATGGGTAACGAATAAAATAAACAAAGGTAAACATCATTATTTTATCAGAAGGTATGATGATAATGATAAATATAGTAGTAAATGGATTAGTTTATTAACATTAAAAAGTTTAGGAGAAAGATTTATCTCAATAGTATCTTTAGAATGTGTCGATAATTACGCAGAATTATTTAATAAACTTGAATGTAACGAACATTATTCTCCTGTTGATGATAGTAAGGATGAATATATAGAATATACTTTTGAAGAATTTAGTAAAAAGGCAACAAATAGAGGGATATATTTTTATGATACAGATAAAAGATATATTTCTGTAGAAAAAATGTATAATAATACAGGTAAATATTATCTTAGAGATGGTAATACTTATGGTTTTCTTAATAATAATAGAACATATATAGAGTATACTTTGGAGGAAATATACAATAAATATAAACCAATGTATAAAAACACATATCTAACAAATGGAAAATTATATTCGGAGGGAAAATAATATGAGTGAAAAACAAATGACAAATGATGATAAGATTATGTTGTTAAAATCGCAGATTGCAGAGAAGAAGAAGAAAGGTTTAAAAACTAAAAAGAAATTTTCACCATTAACAAATTGTTCTATAGAAATTGATGGAGTAAGATTGAATTTACAAGTATTGAACAAAGAAAATTTAATTCATTTATTAGTTAAATTAAATTCATATTTATTATCTGCTGTTGATTTAGGTTTAGAAGATGAATATAATTTTTCTGGTTATAGTATTGATCAATGGATTACTGATGTTAAATTGAAATTAGATATTTTAAAGTATGAGGAAGAGGATAGAAAGTTGAAGGAATTGGAACGGAAACTTCATGTGCTGCTATCCTCCGAAAAACAGGTCGAATTAGCGATTAATGAAATTGAATCTTTGATTAAATAGTCTGGTAAAATGATATTAAAAAGGAGATTATTATGGAAGTAATTATAAATGGTATAAAATATATTCCCGATGTGGGAGAAGTGAATAAATCTAATAATTGTTCTTCTAATTTGGTGTCTAGTTGTAGAACTTGTGATAGGCAGATAAATAGAGGAGGTTATAAGTGTGCTTTACATATAGATAGATATGTTGAATGTTTGGAAAATAATCGAAAATATTATGAAAAAACATCAGGTGGAAAAGTAATAGACTTACAAGGATTAGTATTACCTGAACCTGTTTTTCCTTATAAGATATGGTTTTAATTACATGATATGAATAAATAGAGAAAATTGTGTTTTCGCAAATCATTGATTTTATTGGGTTTGTGAAAACAAAACTCACAACCAAACATAAATTTCATGCTGAAATTATATTTGACATACTACTAACAAAATGTTAAAATAAATACAACATCAAAAAGGAGATAATACATAATGCAAAAATGTAAAATTTGTGGTAAATGGATAGATTGGGATAACCAAAATATTCATTATGGTGGACATGTTTGTAATATTACTACAGGGAAAGAAACTCCTTGGAGTAAAGAAGAAATAATAAATAATGATAAATATAAAAATGCAATTGAAACAATTAGAAGTAATTATCCACCAGAAAATTATACTGCACTGAGAGAAGCATTAGATTTGGCTATGGAATGTTTAAGTGAGAAATTAGTATAAATATATTTTGTAAATACTATATGTAGTATTTTAATATTATCTTACATACTACATATAGTACCAGAATATGTCCAAATCACAGATTGGTAATGAAAGGTAGATAATATTGAAAAATTATATATTATGGCAATATCATAAAAAAGAAGATGGAACAGTAATTCAAACACCAGTAGAAATAAATTCTGAAGATAAAAAATCATGCCCTAAATGTAATACATATTTTTTAATTGAAGAAAAAAATATAATGCGTTGTGCAGGTTGTTTTTATATAACCTGTTATATATCTAATAATGATAATAAATGTGAAAAAATAGATAAAATTAAAAATTGTTTTCATATCCCTATTGAATTAGTAGAAGAAAATAAAAATTGGTTTGAAGTAAAATATGAATTAAATAGTGCTAAAGAAATCAATATATTAAAATATAAAATAAATAATATATTAAATAATTATAAATGAAAGATTTTATTAAAACATTAAAGAAAAAGGAGAAATTATGGATAAAGAGTACATGAAGTTTCTAAATTTCAGGACAGAATTAATTGAGTTATTAGATAAGTATAGGTATGAAATATCAGGTACAGGTTATGAAGATGGTTCAATGAACATAGAAAATAAAAATGGTGTTGCTTATATGCTAAAAGATGTTTATTCAGATTATAGAGCATTAGATTCTGATTGGAATGAATTATCCACAGATTATATATTAAATATGTTTTCAGAAGATAATACATCACCTATTGAAAATAATAATATTGGAATATTCACTAATAATTATAATAAAGCATATGCATTATTTAATGATTTACATAATAAGAATAAAGATAATGTAGAAAGATTTAGACAAAGTAAAGAAGAAATGAATTTATTATTAAAAGATGGCAGATATTTTGTATGGATTAAACTAAGAGATTCTTCAAGAGGTCATAGATGTTCAAAAGTAGTTTATATTGATAGAAATTTAACCTTAAATGAGTTACAATATTACATTAAACCTATTTGTTGTTATTGTAGAAGGGAAGATATAAGAGTATTTTAATAAAAGGAGAACATAAATTATGGAAAATGATAAGATATTAGAAAGAATAGATAATACATATCAAACTAACTTAGAACATATTGAAAAAGTATTATTAAATGTTGGAATTAATATAAGAAAAGATAAATATGAATTAAAATCATTATCAGAAGTACTTGAAGAAATATCTACGAAATGGGATGAATTATCTACAGAAGAAAATAAATTTATTAATAAATGGATTTGTATGAGTATAGCAGGTATAAAAGATGAGAATTATTTAAGAGTATTAATTGATAAAACAAGTAAAGGAGATAACTTATGGAAATCAAAAACAAACAAGATAAACAAAAATATTTAGATTATCATATCAAAGAAAAAGATATTGGTTGTTATGCACTTGTAACTTATAATAATTATACTAAAGCTATTTATTTAGCTAATTTAGGAAAATCAAATATTAAAGGTGATAATTGGTATTTAGAATATCCTTGTGAATTAAGAGAATTTATTTTAAATAATAAAAAGGATTTAAAATATCTTAAAGAACAAGGATATATTATTAAAAATGGAAAGGTATATGAAATTTATAATACACAAACTGCACCATTTTTACCAGATATGTTGGATGATTTAACTTTGATTTCTGAAGAATATTGTTTAGAATGGATGTTAGAGAATAGGAAGTAAAATAATATAATTTAAAGGAGAGTATAAATTATGAATAATGAAAAACTTATGGAAGAATATTTACAATGGAGAAAAGATACTGGTAGATTTAAGCAAGAATTAACAGATGTAATTGTAAATGATAACGGCGTAATTAAAACAGAAAAGAAAATGTCATGGGTTGTAAAGACTTCACCTGATGATTGGAGAGAATTTTGTAGGGATAGAGGTATAGAGTACGAAGGTGAAATGAAATTATTGGCAATGTATTAATTGCTTTGAAATTCCTCTTTGCTTATGATATTTTTAAAGAAAGGAATGATAGTTATGTGGAATGATAATGAATCTGAAGGATGTATTTATGATACAGTAGATTGTAATTATTGTAATAGTTGCGGTAAATTATATAAAATAAGATGTAAACAATTTGGTAATTTAGATGGTATGAATGGTTCATGGTGTATTTGTAGTGAAGATTCACCAGAATTATTTAAAGCATGTTGGAATGAAAAATATAAAAATATTGAACCAAAAATCAAAAAATAAATCTTGACAGAATGATAAAATAAATGTTATAATGTTAATAGAAAATTAATCTGTCAAGGAGGTAAAATTATGAGTGAAAATACTTTTAAAGTTTGGATTACTAAATATGCTTTAACGCAAGGAATTCTTGAAAAAGTAGCAGAAAATGCAAGTGTTGAAGGTTTAATTAATATAGTGGATAATAGATATGAAACTTATATTAATGAAGGTAAAGATTGGCATAAAACCAAAGAATCTGCAATTAAACGTGCAGAAAAAATGAGATTAAAGAAGATTGCTAATGTAGAGAAACAATTGCAAAAGTTGAAGGAAATGAAGTTTGAGTAAAAAATATAAAGGAGGTTACATATGAATAAGATTAAGAGAATTCAAGAATTGGTGAAAGAGTTAAATATTCATAGGCATAATTATTATAATCTTAATAAACCAACTATTTCGGATAAAGAGTATGATATTATATTTGATGAATTATCTAATCTTGAGAAAGAATATGATTTTGTTTTATCAAATAGTCCAACACAAACTGTAGGGTATGAAGTAATATCAAAACTACAAAAAGTAGAACATCCTATTCCACTTAAATCATTATCGAAAACTAAATCTATTGATGAAATTAATCAATGGAGAAAAAATCAAGATATTTTAGCAATGTTAAAGGCAGATGGATTAACAAATGAAATAGTATATCAAAATGGAACACTAATTGAAGGTTCAACCAGGGGCAATTCTTTTATCGGCGAATTAATCACTCATAATTGTAAAACATATAGAAATCTACCAAAAGTAATACCATTCAAAGGATTTTTAAGATTAGCAGGAGAATCAATTATTCATAAAGATGATTTTGATAAAATTAATTCAAAGTTATCAGATGAAGATAAATATGCAACTCCAAGAAATTTAGTTTCAGGATCTTGTCGTCAGTTAAATAGTAAAATTTGCTCACAAAGAGAAGTATATTACTATGCTTTTGGAATACTTGAATGTGATGAAGAATTATCTGATTCTAAATTTGAGCAATTTAAATGGTTAAATGAATTAGGAATCACAACAATTAATCATATTAAAATTAACAAAGGTGAAAATATTGAACAATATGTTGATAAATTATATCAAATAGCAGAAGAAACTAACACTCCAATTGATGGATTAGTATTTAGCATGGATTCAGTTGAATACTCTAAATCATTAGGTGAAACATCTCATCATCCTCATCATAGTGTAGCTTTAAAGAGAATTGACTTAGCAGAAACAACGCAATTAAAAGAAATTGAATGGTCTGTTGGTAGAACTGGAGTTATTACACCTGTTGCTATTTTTGATACTGTTCTTTTAGATAATACCGAAGTATCAAGAGCAAGTCTTCATAATTTAAGTATTATTGAAGAATTAGAATTAGGGATTGGAGATTCTGTATCTATAATAAAAGCAAACCAAATTATTCCTCAAATTGAAGAAAACTTTACAAGAAGTAATAATATAGGAATTCCTAAAGTATGTCCTGTTTGTGGTGCTATTACAATTATTGAGCAATTAAATGAAAGTAAAGTATTATATTGTACTAATCCTAATTGTTCTGCTAAATTATTGAAAAAGTTTTCTCATTTTGTTTCAAGAGATGCAATGAATATCGAAGGATTATCAGAGCAAACCCTAGAAAAGTTTATTAATCAAGGTTGGTTAAAAACTTTTGATGATATTTATAATTTAGATAAATATAAAAGTCAAATCATTAAATTAGAAGGTTTTGGAAGTAGATCGTACACCAAATTAATTACTAATATTGAAAAATCTAAAAAAGTTAAAATGCAAAATTTTCTGTATGGATTAGGTATTCCTAATATTGGGAAAGGTTCAAGTAAAATCATTGCTAAATATTTTAATAATGATTGGTTTGCATTTGAAAAGGCATTATTAGATGGATTTAAATTTACTGTATTAACTGATTTTGGTGAAGTTACTAATCAAAGTTTACATGATTGGTATAATGATGAAAATGAAAGAAAAATGTGGACTGAGTTGAGTTATATGGTTGAATTTATAAAGGAGGAAAAGAAAATTATGATTAATACAGATAATTTCTTTAATGGGAAGAAGATTTACGCCACTGGTAGTTTTAATAACTATAAAAAAGATGAAATTAAACAATTATTGGAAAGTTTAGGTGCTACATTTGCTTCAGGTTATTCTAAATCTCTTGATTGTTTGATCGAAGGAAGTTTGAAAAGTAGTAGTAAAGTTGAAAAAGCTAAGAAAGATGGAATACAGGTCATCGGAGAAGATGAATTTATTAGAATGATTAATAATTAAGTGTTAATTAAATTTTGTTCAAGGGAAAATAAATTTTAAGAATAAATAAAATTTTCCCCCTTGACAGAATAAAAAAATAAATATATAATAGTAAAGGATTAAGAAGTAAGAAATTAATCCAAAAACAAAAAATTAAATTGAAAAGGAGAAATGATTTATTTATGATTGTAAAAGGAGGAGTTTATTGAGTAATAAATATACATATGATTTTGTTAAAAATTACATAGAAATTGAAAGTGATTCTGGATGTGAACTTATTTCAAAAGAATATAATGGTGTAAAAGAAAATTTAGATATTAAATGTAAATGTGGAAATGATTTTACAACTACATTCGATTGTTTTAAAAATCAAAATAAAAGACAATGTAATACTTGTAGTGGATTCACAAATTGGGATCTAGAAAAAGTAATAAATCTATTTAAAAAATATAATTATGAAGTTTTATTTGCAGATGAATATAAAGGCAACAAACAAAAATTTACACTAATAGACAAAGATGGTTATTTCTATTATATAAGTGTTGAACATTTCTTAATACATACACCTAAAAAATTTCAAAAATCTAATCCATATACAATTCAAAATATAAAATTATGGCTTAAAATAAACAATAAACAATTTGAATTATTAAGTGAAAATTTTGAAGGTGCAATAAAAAATCTTAAATGGAAGTGTTTGAAAGAAGAATGTGGTGAGACATTTGAAATGATTTGGAGTAATATTTATAATGTCGAACATGAATGTCCTTTTTGTACTGGTCAACAAGTAGGATTATCTAATTGTTTAGCAACAAAGAATTCTGAATTGGCAAAAGAATGGCATCCTACTAAAAACGATTTAATTCCTTTTGATGTAACATGTGGTAGTGGAAAATATGTTTGGTGGAAGTGTAAAGAATGTGGTCATGGGTGGGGAGCAATGGTTTGTGATAGAACTAGTAAAAATAAAAGTGGTTGCCCTGAATGTAATAAATCTAAAGGTGAAAAGAAAATAGATGAAGTATTAATAAATAATAATTGGATTAAAATATCTCAAGAAGAATTTAATAAATTAATTGATGAAGATAAATATAGTAAGAATTATTTTATTCCACAAATGAAATATAATGACTTAATTGGTCTTGGTGGTGGTTTTTTACTTTATGATCATTATATTCCTAAATTAAATCTTCTTATAGAATATGATGGAGAATTTCATTATAAACCAATCCAAAATTATAAAAATGAACCAATGGAATACGCAGAAGAAAGATTAAGAAAACAACAAGAACATGATAGATTGAAAGATAAGTATACACAAAATAAAAATATAAATTTATTAAGAATTCCTTATTGGGAATTTGATAATATTGAAGAAATATTAAAAAAATACATTTAAAAGGAGGAAATGTTTTTATGATTAATGTAGAAAAAGTCCCGTACAAAAGTATTGAAGTAGAGGTTAAATCTGGAAAATTACAAACCATTTCTACAGGAGACAAGATTAGTTTTGTTGTAGAAGATACTGGAGTATTAAAACAAGGTACTGTAACTGGTTTTAAAGGTACGAAACCTGAAAAAGTAGAAATTGAATTTATTCCAAGTGATGGAAAGCATAAGGAAACTTGGTCAGTGATTGAGATGTTGGATGGAAGTTTAAGATTGGTTGAAGATGAAGATAGTGAAGAAGAAGATGGAGAAGATGAAAAAGAAAATGATATTGAGAATGATGAATAGGGTTTAGTGAATAGGTTGATTAGTTACATAATAGAAATACAAAATAAATAAAATAATAAATACATAGGAGGAAATTATTTATATGAGTGACAAAATTAGAAGTTTGGTAAATTCTGTAGTATTATCAGGAAAAGTAACAGAAGTAGAAGTAAAAAAAGGAATAAATACAAATAAATCACCAGATGTTAGAATTAAAGGTGAAATTCAATTTGGAGATACTAAAGTTCATACTAAAAAATTTGAAGTATATGCAGCAGAATTTAATAAAGATAAAAAAGAAAGTAAAACATATGATAAAGTTTTAGCATTCGCAAATACTGTTAAATCTGTTGCTAAAGTAGGAGAAGATGAAGCAACAATGGTATCTATTCAAGCAGAGTTTGGTACAAATGATTATGTAAATCAGAAAGATAAACTTGTTGAGGGATTAAAAATTATTGCTAAATTTTTTAATGACCCCAAAGTAGGAGAAGAATTTAAAGGCGTCGCTGATATAGAAGGTTATATTCAATCTATTATACCAGAAGTTAAAGGCGAAGAAGAAAAAGAAACAGGTAGATTGAGAGTTACTGTTATCACTACAGATTTCTTTGGCAATATTATTCCTGTTAAAAACATCATTGTACCAGCAGAATTTAGAGAAGCATTTGAAGAAGGATATCAAGAAGGTCAAACTGCTAAATTATTTATTGATTTTGTAGTTAATCAACCAGAAAGTAAACCTGTTAAAAGTGGTGGAATTGGCAAACAAAGAGTAACACAAGGCAAATCATATGTAGAAATGATACTTACTGGTGCCGATCCTGCATTTGATGAAGATGATGAAGTAATGGGTATTAGTTCAGAAGCTATTAGAATTGCATTATCAGAAAGAAAAGCAATGTTAGATGATTTAAAAGCAAAAGGATATCAAGGCGGTAAAAGTGGCGATAGTGGAAAATCAGATAATAGAAAAGGATTAGGGAATGGTAAACCAAAACCTATTGAGGAAGATGGAGATATTCCTTTTTAAACATCAAAATTAAGAAAATTTAAAAAATAATTTCTCATAGGATAAAAATATTGTTAATTATCCTATGAGAAACAATATAAAAAATATAAAATAAAAAGGAGATTAATTATTATATGACAACAACTATGGAAATGGATTTTACACAACCAAGTATTACAGTAGTAGAAAAATCTTTAAAAGGTAAAAGTATATTTATTTACGGCCCAAATGGAACGGGAAAAACTGCCAATTCTGTAAAATCTTCTAGACCATTCGCTATTCCTTTTGAAAATGGATTAAATGCGATTGCAGGATTACCATATTTCAAACCTACTAAATGGGCAGATACTAAAAAAATTAGTAAGCAGTTTAAAAGACCAGAAGTAAAAGCATTATATGATACAATTTTAATTGATACAGCAGATAAAATGGGTGATATGCTTGAAAAATACATATGTAGTACATTTGGTGTGACCGATTTAAGTGAAACAGAGAATGGTGCAGGATATTTAGCAGTAACTAAATATGTTAATGAATTTATTGATAGTTTAACAGATGAAGGATATACAGTAATAATTATCGGACATGATACTGAAAAACAAATGAAAGATGCACAGGGAAGAAAATATACTAGAAATGTTCCTAGAGGAAATAAAAGAGTTATTGCTGCTATTTGTGATGCAGTTGATATTATAGGTTACTGTCAACCAAATGGATTTAATGAAGAAACGGGAGAAGAAGAATTATCTACAATCTATCTAAAAGACGGAAAATATTTTAAAGCAAGGTCAAGATGGATTAATATACAAAATTCTATTACTCCTTTTACCATGAAAGGGATAGAAAAAGCACTTGTAGATGCCATTGCTAAAGGCGAAGAAGAAGACGGTAGTGAATTTTATGTTGATAAAAAAGCACCCACTCCTTCTACTACAATAATGACTTTTGAAGAATTATTAGAAGAGATAAAAGAGACAGCAAAACAAATTAAAGAAATAACTGATGAATATACTATTTATACTACAGCAGTTGAAAAAAGATTAGGAGAAGGTATGAAAGTTAGTGATTGTACTGGAAAACATCAAGAAGTATTAGAGGAATTATTAGAAGAATTAAAAGAAAAAGTATTAGAACTACAAAAGTAAAAATATAAAGGTAAATTGTAGAGAGGGCTAATCATATCCTCTCTACTTTATACTATTGATGAATTAGGTGATATTATGAAAAATGAAAGGAAAGTTAAATGTCCAGTATGTGAATCTTATAATCATAAAGAAGAAACTATATATTATCAAAAAAGATATTATTGTAAAATTTGTTATGAAAATAAAATAAAAGAATCTGATGATTATAAAAATTTAATTCAATATATTTGCGAACTTTATGAAATTGATGCTCCTACAGGTTTTATGCTTACACAAATAAAAAATTTTAAAGAGCAATATAATTATACATATAAAGGAATGGAATTAACTATAGATTATTTTTATAATGTAAAAACAAATAATACTCCAGAGGTAGATAGGGGATTGGGTATTATTCCTTACATCTATGAAGAAGCGAAAAAGTATTTTATAGAGACAAGAGATATAAAAAAGAATTTAGAAGGTGTTAATATTCAAGATATTATTAATAATATTAATATTATATCTATTAAAAACTCAGATAGAAAGAAAGAAAATTATAAAAATATTGCAATAATTAATATTAATGAAATTTAAAGTTTCTATTATGGAGGTTTTTCATGTCAAAAAAGAAACTAACTAACTATGTAAATAAACAAGCAATTAGAGAAGTATTAGGTTGTCTAATTCAGACTCCAAAATTATTAAGAGAGTATAAAATTTCAAAATCTGATTTTCCTGAAGATTTTCATAAATTAATATTCGCAGCAATTAATAATCTATATAAAAATGGAATTGAGAATATTGATGCAGTAGCAATAGATGAATATCTTTCTCATTATGAAACACAGTATAAAATATTTGAAAAAAATCAGGGAATAGAGTTTATTAATAATATTGAAGAATTGTCAAGTGTAGCAAATATTAAATATTATTATGAACAATTAAAGAAATTTTCATTATTAAGAAGATATATGGAGCATGGTATTGATGTATCAGATTTTTTTAATCCAAATGAAATAGACCCTGTGACAATTGAAAGTCAACAAGAAAAATTAGATAGTAGTTCAATACAAGATATAATTAATCATTTTAAAAGAAAACATTTAGAAGTTGTTGCACCATTTAGTATAGGAGAAGGTAGAGATACTAAAAAAGCAGGAGTAGGAGGATTAGAGCAAAAAGAACGATGGAAAAAAGATACTGCATGGGGAATTGGATATTCAAGTGCTTATTTAACTACTGTTTTTCATGGATTGAGAAAAAGAAGATTTACTGTTAAATCTGCTGGAACAGGTGTGGGCAAAGCAATACCTAATTATACAATTATTCCTACTCCTGATGGATACAAAACAGTTGGAGAAATACAAAAAGGAGATTTTCTATTTGGTCAAAATGGAGAAAAAACTAAAGTTTTAGAGGTTTATCCACAGTCAGAAAAAAAGCAAGTTTATAAAATAACATTTTCTGATGGAAGAACCGCAGAATGTTGTAAGGATCATTTGTGGACTTATATATACGAAGGACATAGAGAAAAAAAACATAGAACAGAATCTATAGAAGATATTATTAAAAGAAGTAAAGGAACATATCAAAACAAAAAAGGATGTTATAAATACAAAATACCTCTTAATGAACCTATTAAATATACTGAAAAGCAATATTCAATAGAACCTTATATATTAGGTTTATTATTAGGAGATGGAAGTTTTAGATATAATAAGACTAATAAATCTCTACCATTTTCTTCTATAAATGAAGAACTTCCTAGTGCTATTGCTAAATCATTAAATTATAATTATAAAAAAAATAAAGCAAAAAATTATACTTATACTTTTGGCACACAAGGGAAAAATTTGTGGATTTCAGAAATTTTAAAAGATTACCCTGAATTATGGCAATCTAAATCAGAAACTAAATTTATTCCTCGTAATTATTTAGAAGGTTCTATAGAACAAAGATATGATTTACTTGCTGGTTTATTGGATACAGATGGAAGCATTGGGGAAAAAGGAAGAATTCAATATACTACAACTTCTTCTTTATTAAGAGATAATGTTATTGAGTTATGTAGAAGTCTTGGTATGATTGCTACTTATTCAATTGATAAAAGAAAAGAAAAATATACCATTGGTGAATGTTATACAGTTCGTATTCAATGCAAAGCAAAAGAAAAAATAAAATTATTTAAATTATTAAGAAAAGTTAAAATAGCTAAATCATATCTTAATAATAATAAAAGAAAAGAATTAAAAAACTATATTTCAATAAAAAATATTGAAATACTTGACAAATATGAAGATATGACTTGTTTTACAGTAGATAATGAATCTCATTTATTTTTAATGAATGATTTTATAGTAACTCATAATACTCGCACAACAATAGCAGATATAGGATACTCTTGTTCTCCTGCTTATTATGATAAAAACAAAAAAGCATGGATTCAAAATCCTAACGGTATAAATAATGGGGCGTTATACATAGGTACAGAAATGGAATTACTTGAAGAAATTGACCCTATTTTATGGGCATATATAGCGGATGTTCCACAAGAACATATTGAATTTAATATGTATGAAGGCAATGAAGAAGAAAGAGTTGATGAGGCAATTAGGATCTTAGAAGAAGATGCAAATATATGGTTTGAATATCTTCCAAATTATGATTCTGAAATGCTTGCTGATGTAATAGAAGAACATAAAATACAACATAATATTTCTCATGTATGGTTTGATTATATACATACAACTGTTGAATTGAGTGCTGAATTTGGTGCTGAGTCTAAAGTAAAAATGGTAGTTAGAGAGGATCAGATACTAGCAAATTTATCTAGTAAACTTAAAAATTATACACGAAAATTTGATGTTTCTATAGATGCAGGAACACAAGTAAATGATAAGTCTAAAGATGAAAAAAATAGAGATGAAACAATTGTTCGTGGTTCAAAGGCATTAATTGATTAAAGAAATATACTTCTTCACTTTTATAAAATAAAAAATAAGAAAGGAGAATTATTGAAAAAAATAATTATTCCAGATGAAGAGAAAGATAGAATATTAATTTTATATTCACAAGGTTTTGGTTATAGAATAATACATAAAATATTAAAACCAAATTATTCAGAAGGTATAATTTTAAGATATTTAAGAGAAAGCAAAGCAATAGAAACAGATCGATTATATAGAAAATATGAATATAATAAACTATTTTTTAAAATAATAGACAATGAAGAAAAAGCATATTGGTTGGGATTCCTATACGCAGATGGAAATGTTAGTGATAGAGAAGTTAGAATAAATTTAAATTCAAGAGATAGGAATCATCTTGAGAAATTTTTACAATCAATAGAAGGCAACAACACAATTGAAGATGGCATTCAAAATTCTTTTGGAACAATAACTAATTATAGTAGAGTGTCTATTAATAGTATTGAAATGATAAGAGACTTAACTAAGTTAGGATGCATCCCTAGAAAATCTCAAATATTAAAATATCCCAATGAAGAACAAGTTCCTAAATATTTAATTAATCATTTTATTAGAGGATATTTAGATGGAGATGGAAGTATAATAATTTCAAGTAAAAATCAATGGAGTATAGGGATACTTGGAACAGAATTGTTTTTAAAAGGATTGAAGAAAGAATTACTAATTGATAATGAGATTGGTTTTGACAAAAGAAATGGTCATCCATATTTAAATTTTGGTGGTAATCTTCATGTGTTGGAAATATTATCTCGTTTATATGAAAATAGTAAAATATATTTAGATAGAAAATATAATCGGTATTTAAAATTAAAAAGTATATATAGTGAAGAAATTATAAAAGAAAGAAGTATATTTTCTAGTCGTTTACGAAAGTAATTTTGTAAATAATTAGGTGGTGAACCTAGAAATCTAGGGTGTATGATTCACGTTTAGGAACTGTAGGAAATGACAGTTAAGAATCATGCTAACAGGGGAAGTCTAAGTCAGAAATGATATGATAATCCTGTGCCAAGTTAGAATAGAAATATTCTTAAAGGTGCAACGACTATTCCGTAAGGAAGTACATTGTAGATGAAATTTCTACTTTGGAAGTGCCACCCTCCTATATTTAATAGGATGAAGATATAGTCTAGTCCCACTTTTAAATAAGTGTTAAAGTATGCTGAAAAGCAGGGTGCAAACGAAATCAGATGGAGCAGTAATTGCAATGCCTCCAACAGAAAAAGAATTAAAGAAAATAGAACCTATTTTAAGAACATTAATAAATTGTCCTACCCCTAATTTAGTTTATTCTATCTATAAAAATAGAGGTGGTAAATGGAATAAGGTAAAAATATGGTTATATATTGACTATGACACTATGAGAACATATGATTTATTTGTTACAGATTATGAATATAAAATTGATAGTGAAACTGTTAGAGGTTTGAAAAAAACATACATAAATATTGAAGATGATGAAATGGTTTCAAATACTCCTACTGTTAAAATAGTAGATAAGAAAGAAACACAAATTGCTAATATAAACACTATTTTTTAAAAGGAAGGTGATCAATTGATTGATAAAGATTACCTTCTTGAAAATATCACAGAAGAGAATGTATTAAATATATTAGCAGATTTTAATATTGCACCACATACAACAAAAAATAATGAAATATGGTTTAAAACTGTTTGTCATAGTGGAGAGAGTAATAAACTTTGTTATTTTAGAGATTCAAAAACTTTTTATTGTTTTACTAATTGTGGTTTTATGAATATATTTTCTTTTTTAATGAAAATAATTCATGCTAGTTTTACAGATGTATTAAAAATAATTGCTAAAGAATTGGGTATAAACAATAGGCAAGGATTTAATAACCAAATTTATAATAAAGAAATAAGAAGTGAATTTAGTACAATTAATAAATATCTATCTATTAGAAGAAAAAAACATAAAGAATTAATTCATTTACCTAAAATAAACAATCCAAATATTTTAAATTATTTTGAAAATAATGTATTTTATCAAGGGTGGATAGATGAAGGTATTTCTATTCCTACAATGCAAAAATTTGGAATAAGTTGGTACGAATCAGGTAAATCAATAATAATACCTCATAAGAATATTAATGGTGAAATTATAGGAATTAGAAGAAGAAGTAGTTTACTAGAAGAAGATAAAGACAATAAATATATGCCATTAATATTAGAAGGAGAAATATATTCTCATTCTCTAAATATGAATTTCTATGGATTATGGGAGCATTTAGAAGCAATAAAAAAATTTAAAAAAGTTGTAATTGTTGAGAGTGAGAAAAGTTGTATGTTAGCACAAGAATTCTATGGTGACAATGCTTTTGTTATTGCAACGTGTGGATTTAATATATCAAATTGGCATAGAGATATATTGTTAAAATTAGGAATTAAGGAAATTATTTTAGGCTTCGATAAGGATTTCAATATTTTGGAATTCGATGAGTATGATGAAAATGATCCAGAGTATTTGAAATTTACTAGATATGTAAATCGGATTAATTCATTAGCACAAAAATTTACATCATTTTTTACTACATATGTATTATGGGACACTGATAGTAAATTATTAAATAAAAAAGATTCTCCATTTGACCAAGGAAAAGAAGTTTTAGAATATTTAATGAAAAATAAAATTGAAATAACGACAAATGATATAAATTAAAGGAGGAATAATTTGAAAAAGTTATTATGGAATACAATTCACAAAGTAAATTTTAACAAAGAATATGATTATTTAGAGACAATTCTATCTGCCGTAGGCATTAAAGATATTGAAAGTTTCCTTAATGTAAATATAAACCATACATATAATCCATTTCTATTTAGAAACATGAAAGAAGGATTAGAATTATTACATAGAAGCTTAGGTAAAAAAATAGTTATTAAAGTAGATAGTGATGCAGATGGTCATACATCTTCTGCATATAAATATCAATTTATAAAAGATATTTCACCTGAAACTGAAATTATATGTAAATTTAATTTTAAGAAAGAGCATGGATTAATATATAAAGATGTAGAAGGAATAGAAGATTTAAGTTTAATAATTGTTCCTGATGCTGGATCAAGTGAAGAAAGTATTAAAGAGTATGAAGAAATTAAAAATAATATAAATGTACCCATCCTAATTTTGGATCATCATGAGATATATAAAGATATTTATAATTGTGAAAATGTAACTTTAATAAATTGCATGGATGGTCAATATCCCAATTCTAATCTTTCTGGTGTTGGAGTAGTACATAAGTTTTGTTTAGCATATTGTGATACATATAATATAGATAAAAAAATAGCAAATAAATATCTAGATTTAGTCGCATTAGGGATGGTTGCTGATATGATGGATATGAGAGAATTAGAAACTAGATATTATACTTTAGAAGGACTAAAAGAAGAGAATAAACATAATTTACTTATTAAAGAAATGACAGAAAAATATGCAGAAGAAATGAAATTAGGAAATACAATCACATCATTTGGCTGGTCGATTGCCCCAAAAATTAACGCTACTTGTCGGTATGGAAAAGATGATGAACAAAAAGATTTATTTAGAGCATTAATAGGTGAAGTAGAAGATAGAGAATACCAACCAAGAAGAAAAAATAAAAATGATCTCAAACCACCAATAGAAATTCATTCACTACAAAAAACTATGGCAAGAGTAGCAGGGAATGTTAAGGCAAGACAAGATAAGCAAGTCAGAACATTTATGGAGGAAATTGATAAACAAATTATTGAACAAAAATTAGAGAATGATAAAGTTATTATATTAGACGGAACAGATATATTAGAAAAGAAATCTGTTAGTGGATTAGTTGCTAACAAATTAGTTTATAAATATAATCGCCCTATTGTAATATTAAAAAGACAAAAGAAGAATAGTGAAATCTTTGGTGGTTCTATTAGAGGATATGAAAAGGGAAGTATTAAGGATTTTAGACAATTTCTAGAAGATACAAAATTATTTGAAAAGGTGGCCGGACATAGTAACGCTGCTGGAATCGAATTAAAACAAGACAGAGTTCAAATTGTAAGAGATAAATGTAATGAATTACTTAAGAATGAAGAGATTATTACCAAACATGATGTTGATTATGAAATATCTGCTGATAAACTTTCACCTAAAAATATTTTAGAAGTTGCTAATGCATATCAAATATGGGGAAACAAAGTTAATGAACCAACATTTGCAATCACCAATATAGATATAGTAGGCAAAGACATAGTAGGATATGGAGATAATAATATATTTATAAAATTTACATATAGAGATATTGAATTTATAAAGAAATATTGTAGTAAAGGTGAATATGCAGAAATGTCATTAAGAGATAGAAATATGTTAGGAGAAAATTTAAAATTACTAAGATTAACTGTAATAGGCAATTTTGTTTTTAATGAATGGAGTGGAGTTAAACATCCACAAGTTAAGATTAAATATTATCATGTAGAAGAAAGAAAAAGTAAAATTGATATAGATATTGATGATATATTTTAAAGGTTAAAATATAAAAGTATTAATAAAGAAAGGAGGTTTTTATATTTATTCATTACATAATCATACATCATATTCAAATGGTAGTAGAGGTTTTGCAGACTCTAGTATAAAACTAAAAGATTTAATTAAAACTGCTAAAGAATATAATTTAAAAGGTGTTTGCATCACAGACCATGAAATTTGTGGTTCATTTGTTAAAGCAAAAAAATTAGAAAAAGAATTAGATTTTCCTGTATTACTAGGCAATGAAATATACTTAGTTAGTCAAATTCAATCTGAACAATTAAAAAAAGAATATAATAGTGAAACAATGTATTACCCTCACTTTCTTTTAATTGGTTTGGATATGATTGGCAATGATCAAATAAGAGAATTATCTACAATTGCTTGGGAAAATGCTTATATGCAAAAAGGCATGATTAGAACAGTAACTTTAATGGAAGATATAGAAAAAATTATAGGTAACAATAAAGGGCATGTTATAGGATCGACAGCTTGCCTTGGCTCATCTCTAAATCGTTGGATTTTAGATAGAGAAATTAATAATAATCTAAAAAGAGATAAGCAAATAGAAAAATTTATTAATTGGGGAATTAGTACATTTGGAGATAATAATTTTTATTTAGAATGCCAACCTGCATATTCTGATAATGTAGAACAGTGGACAGTAAACAATTATATATTAAAATTATCAGAAAAATATAATGTTCCATATATTATCACTACTGATTCTCATTATCTATCTAAAGAATTATTATCTCTTCATGCTTCTTTTTTAAATAGCGATGATAATGCTAAAGAAAGAGAAGTAGATAAATTTTATGCAACTGCATACCTAATGAAAGAAGAAGAAATATACGAATACTTTAAACCTTTCTGGACAGATAAACAAATTGCTATTGCTATTGAAAATACATGTAAAATAGGAGATAGAGGAGAAAGGTTTACATTTAATAAAAAACAAATCATTCCTAAAATTAAATTTGATGAAAATTGGGAGAAGAAATTTAATAAAAAAATATTCCCTGATAAAGATTGTATTCAAAAAACTATTTATTCAAAGTTTGAAGATGATAGATATTTAATGTATTTAATTCAAAAAGGAATAGAAAAATTAATTCCTAAAGAAGATTATGAAGAAACATTTAATAGATTAGAAGAAGAGATAGAGCAATTTTGGAAGGTATCAGAAAAAATAGAAGATAGATTACATGGTTATTTTATTACTGTTGCTAAAATAATAGACATTATATGGAATGAAGGAGATAGCATTGTTGGTGTCGGGAGAGGCAGCGTAGTTTCTAGTATCATTAGTTATCTCCTTGAAATATCACAAATTAATCCTTTAAAGATGCCTGTAGATATGCCATTTTATCGTTTTATTACTGAATTTAGGAGTGAGCTTGCGGATATAGATATAGATAGCCAAAGTGATAAAAGAGAGCAAATATTTAACGCTGTTAAGAATTATTTTAATAGTATAGGTGGAGATGTAATAAATTGTTGTACATATACTACACTTTCAGCAAAAGCAGCAATACAAACTGCGTGCAGAGGATTAAAAATAGACACTGATACAGCACAAATGATGTCTTCAATGATTCCAATAGAAAGGGGATTTGTATGGTCATTAAAAGATACCTATTATGGCAATGAAGATAAAAACAGACCACCTGTTAAAGAATTTAAAAATGAAGTAGATAAATATGAAAAGTTATTAGAAACTGCATTGCTAGTAGAGGATTTAATTATTAATAGAAGTATTCATGCTGCTGGAGTATTTATTGTAAATGATGATTTTCATAAATTTAATGCTATTATGAGAAGTGCGAAATTAGTCAGAACTAGCCAATGGGATTTACATGACTCAGAAGAATTTTACTTAGTTAAATACGATCTTCTTACAACTAAAGCATTAACTAAAATAAGAAAAACATTAGATTTTCTTATTAATGATAATATCATACAATCAGAAAAGACACTTAAAGATACATATAATAAATATATAAATCCTATGACTATGAAATATGATACAAATAAAACATGGGAATTAGTGGGTAATAATGAAATCATAGATTTATTTCAGTTTGATACTGATGTATCTGTTGATGCATTATCAAAAGTTAAACCTAAATCTATGATTGAATTAGCACAGACTAATTCATTAATGAGATTACAACAACAGCCTGGAGCGATAGAATCACCTACTGAAACTTATGCAAGATTTAAAAATGATATTAATGAAGCATACAAAGAAATGGATGAATATAAAGTACCTAAAAAAGATCAGAAAATACTTGAAAAAGTATTAGGAGATTTTAAATTTGTTGCAGATACTCAAGAAGCAATTATGGCATTAGTAAGAATACCAGAATTAACAAATTTTACAGTAAATGACAGTCACAAATTAAGGAAAGCAATTGGGAAAAAAAGTGAGACTGTATTTGAAGAAACAAGAGTGATGTTTTATGAAAAAGGCAAAGAGTATAATATTAATATTAATACTTTAAATTATATATGGGAAGTACAAGTAACTAGACAGAAAGGTTACGCATTCTCAATTTTGCATTGCATAGCATACACATTTATAGCATTGCAAGAGTTATATTTATATCAAAATTATTCCCCTATATATTGGAATACTGCATGTCTTACAGTAAATGCAGGAGCAGATGATGAAGATCACGATAAAACTACTAATTATGGGAAAATTGCCAAAGCAATAGGAGATATTCAATATAAAGGAATTAAAGTAGCACTTCCTAATATAAATACTGCTAGTTTTGGATTTAAACCAGATGTAGAAAATAATCAAATTATATTTGGATTAAAAGGAATATGTGGTATAGGAGATTCAATAGCAAAGGCAATAATTGAAAATAGACCATATGAGAATTTAGATGATTTTCTAAATAAGATGAATAAATATAAAAATGCAGAAGAAGAAAATAAATTTGGTGATAGTGCTATAATTACTTTAATAAAATCAGGTTCATTTGATGAATTATTAAATATGGACAGAATTGATATAATGAAATTATTTGTTGAAAAAATATCAAATCCATTGAGTGAATTAAAGATGAGCAATATAGAAACATTAAAAGAATTAAATTTACTTACTAAAGATCAAATTGAATTTGAATTAAGATTATATAAATTCAGAAAATATTTATATACATCTAAATTCTTTGTAAAACAAACAGGTAAAAGTGATTCAACTAAATATTACATATTAGATAGTAAATTTGCCGAGCCATTTTTCTTTCAATATTTTGAAACTAATATGATAGAAGATAAAGATTATGAATATGATGAAAATGGTAGTGTATTAGTAAAAAAAGGTAGTTTAGATAGAGAGTATAATAAATTAATAGCAAAATTTAAAGAATATATATCAAATAATGAAAAATTAATTAATGTAGTAAACGAATATAGATTTAATATTTTATGGGATGAAAAAGTAAAAGGTACAATATCTAAATGGGAGATGGATGCACTAAGTTTTTATTATCACGAACACGAACTATCACATGTCAACAAAGAGAAGTATTTAATTAGTATATATGAAAACTTGCCAAGAGTGCCTATAGTTACTGAAAAATATATATATAAAGGATTAGAAAGACCAAGATTTAAACTTTGTAGAATTTGTGGAACTGTATTAGACAAAAACAAAACAAAACATACTGTAACATTATTAACACCTACAGGAATTACTACAATAAAATTATATAAAGGACAATTTGGATTTTATGACAAGCAAATTTCATATACTTTTGAAGGAGATACAAAGAAAACAGTATTAGAAAAATCATGGTTTTCAAGAGGTAATAAATTATTAGTCACAGGATACAGAAGAGATGACCAATTTGTACCTAAAAAATATATTGATTCAGCATATAGACACACATTGCAATTAATTAAAGAGATTGATGAACAAGGTGATTTAATATTACAAACTGAAAGGGTAAATGTAGATGAACTTGAATAATAATGGTAATGGAATAATAAAAGTTGAAGCAAGACATGAATTTACTCTCTTCCCTAAATACCCTATTGTATTGGGGAAGGGAGATGATAATTATGGAATTGTTAAATGGTCTATTTCAAATGTGATTGAAGGTGAACCAATTGCTGATAAAAATGATTGTATTACTGTGACTGGTGGTTATGATGAAGAAATAGACAGTTTGAAAACTTATACTATATTAGCAAAAGAAATTGAACATTCTCAATATGGGAAACAATATCAACTTATTTTTATTGGAGAAATATTAGATTTATCCAATGTAGGGAATCAAAAAGCATTTTTAAAAACATTCCTTACAACTGGTCAAATAAATGAAATGTTTAAAGTATTGGAAAATCCTCTAAAAACTATTCAAGAACATGATATTGAATCTTTAAAAAAAGTACATGGCGTAGGTGACTATATAAGTGAAACAATAATAAGAAGATATGAGAAAACCAAAGATTATTGTAATGTTTATTTAGAATTAGATGAATTAGGTTTAACTCCTAACTTTATTCAAAAATTAATAAGTAAATATCATAATCCAAATAAAATAATTAAAATAGTAAAAGAAAATCCATATCAGCTAAGTTTTGATATTGAGGGAATAGGTTTTAAAAATGCTGATAAAATTGCTTTAAAAAATGGCATGAATGAAAAATCACCAGAAAGAATAAAAGGGTATATTAATTATTTATTAAATGAATTAGGGGAAAAAGGAAATTCTTTTATTACTGCTGGAGAATTAGCTGCATATATATACGATGAATTTGATGGAATGGAAAATATTGTTGAAGTTTACATAGACGAAGAAGGGAATAAAACTACTAATATTGGAGTAGCAATTGAAGAATTAGAAAATAAAAATATAATAATAATGGAGAAAAATGAAAAGAAAACGCAAAGAAGAGTGTATCTAAAGAAATATTGGGATTTAGAAAATGCAGTTGCTAAAGAATTGAAAAGAATAGGGAATGCTAAAAATGAATTTGAATTTATTGATTGGCAAGATGTAGTTAAAAATCAAGAATTAAAACAAGGATGGAAATTTACAGACGAGCAAAGGGAAGGTATTAAAGAATGTTTAGATAATCAAATAATATTTATTACAGGATTGCCAGGTTCAGGTAAATCAAGTGTTCTTACAGGTGTATTGCAAGCACTAAGATGTTATGAAGGTAAATATTCTTTTGCTCAATGTGCATTAGCAGGTCGTGCAGGTGCTAGAATGCAAGAAATCACAGGTGAGGAAGGAAGTACCATATATAGGTTGCTAGGCTATAAACCAGGGAAAGGTTTTAAATTTAATAAAGGAAATAAATTGCCATATGACATCATAATTCTTGATGAAATTTCTTTAGTAGGTGGAGAAATATTCTTATCGTTAATAGAAGCAATTAAAACAGGATCAAAATTAATTTTATTAGGTGATATGCATCAATTAAGTGCTATTGGATGCATGAATTTGGCAGAAGATATGTATAATTCAAAATATATTAAAGTTGTTGAATTAACTAAAATACATCGACAAGCACAAAAATCAGGCATTATTGTTGCTGCACGTAATATTAAAGACAATGAAAAAATATTTGACAATGATTTTACTGGTAAATTAACTATAGGTGAATTACAAGATATGCATTTCTCTATACATCAAGATAAAGATGAAATAAGAAAAGATGTAATTGAACACTTTAAAAATTATTGGAATAGTGATCTTGTTAATGATATTATGGATATTCAAATTTTAGTTCCTGTAAAAGAAAGAGGAGATACATGTGTATTTAATTTAAATTCAGATATACAAGAGATATATAATCCTCCACATAGAAGTAAAGCAGAATTCAATATTAAAATTGATAAAGAAAAATCCTTTATTCTTAGAGTAGGGGATAAAGTAATGAATTTAAAAAATAATTATAAATTGTTTAATACTAAAGGAGAAGAAGCATTTGTTTTTAATGGATGGATAGGAACATTAGAAACAATTAATACATGGAATAGTTCTGCTATTATATATTTTCCTATTATAAATGACAGAGTAATTTTTGATTATAGCACTCTAAAAGAAAATATAACATTAGGTTACTCTAGTACAATTCATAAGATGCAAGGATCTAGTGCTAAAGTAATTATAGGTGCAATTGATTATTCAACACCTCCTAATATGAGAGTAAAAGAATTAGTATATACATTATTAACTAGAGCAGAAAAAGAATGTGTTCTAATCGGTCAAAATAAAGCAATTAATGAAGCAATAAAAACAAGTGGGATATCATATAAACAAACATTTTTATGTGAATTATTAGATGCTGCCTAAAAAATTAACAAAATATAAAAATAAATATTGACAAACAAATCGGAAACAATTATAATAATACCCAAGGGAAGAGATAAAATCCATAATTAATTTTAAACACAACAATCTCTTCCCAAAATAAAATATTAAAAGGAGAATATATAATGAAATATAAATACAATGATTTAATATATATTAAAAATGGTCAAATGTTAGGTAGATTTTTATTATACAGAGAAGACAAAAAGACAATTCTCGTTGAAAGAATACTATCTAATAGTTATTTTGGAGGAGGATATAGTGATAAAATAGTAGAAATATCTGAGAAATATGACATATTAACAAATAAAGAAGATATTAAAATTGATTTTGAAATTAA
>Ga0208958_1000142_pt1 | contig 94863 bp, 113 predicted proteins | sample RifOxyB1_FD_184032 | JGI IMG/M metagenome (GOLD analysis project Ga0208958, IMG submission 184032) | Soil microbial communities from Rifle, Colorado - Rifle Oxygen_injection B1 (SPAdes) | ecosystem: Environmental > Terrestrial > Deep subsurface > Rock core/Sediment | place: Rifle, Colorado...
CTATTTCCTAAAAATTACTTAATATTAAATATTAAGTATATTAAGATATTCACTGAAAGTCAAACATTATTTTAATTATTTTTGTATGTATCCCCGCCGCAAGCGGTCGGGGTTTTGAGGAATTTTATAACAATGGGCTTTTTATTATCGTTCATTCCTCTAAAAATACATTCATACTTTCTGAGGTCTGCTTTATAATAACATTAAATGTCACCATTTTTGATCTCATTATAGTTTTTCTTGATGTATGCTCCCATATTTTTATTGGGTAAATTAAAGATTTTGTCATGATTTTTGCTGGTACAGTAGTTGAGATTATCGTTATTCCCAAAACATAATAATAGTATAAAACATACCATTCCCACGAAGTCTATAATAACGGTTATATTAAATCCATCAATGATTCTCTGCATAAGAATTCTCCTTATTCATATTTATTTATATCTAAAGAATAATCATTAGAAAGTTTAAACCCTTCATCTGTACCAACAAATCTTATTTTTTCAAGTAGATACTTAATTTCTGCCTCATTTCTGGGGAGAGGTAGACATATTGGACATTTAGACCATTTGTCAGAACAATCTTTATGGTCAACCGCTATTTTCCCATTTATGTGAACATAAGACTCTGCATTCTTTGTACACATACCACCAACGATGTTATTTACACCGATGTGTGCAAATAAATATTTTGTGTGTTTTCCTTCTTTTTTTCTTTTTAAGGTAATGGTGTAACCAGCTTCTCTTAACTTATTCACCGTATTCTTAAATAACTTTATGTTATGACATCTATGCTGAATCATCATTGACCCTTTATTCAAACTTCAAATATTTTTCTTTCATACATTTTGATGATTTTGACCAATTTTTTCACCGATTTTTCTACGGCTTTTACAGATGTTCCTGCTATCATGAATCTTGGAGAAAATTCGCAAGCAACTCCGGATTCATTATTTGAAAAATAATTTATTTCTATCCTTCCCACATTTTTTATGGTCTGAAATTGACTTACAATGGTTTCTTTTAAATCTTTGCCTTCCTCAAATTTTTCTTTTTGTTTTTTTAACCTTTTCAGGGATGCATCTAAGATAAAAGTCAACTCTTCATACTTTTTTTTCAGTAGAGTTATATCTAATTGACCTTCTTTTATCGAGAGGGATCTTCTGATATCTCGACCTGTGTCAAAAGGTGTAGCATATAAAATGACCTTGTCATAGACCACTTTGGATACAACAGCATTTTTTCTATCAATTCCAGGACGGATTATCATTCTAATACCTTCAGATATCTGTATAGAGGCAACAAATTTGCTATTGCTCAAGATCAAGCCTCCATCTTTTGTATCTGTCTCAAAAGCTGCCTCTATAATAGACTTTGCCATCTCATAAGGTTTTAGAGAAAAATCTATATTCAAAAAGTCTGCTCTATTAATTTTTTCCATAAAGATCACCTTAATTATCACTTATTTTTTAGCATATTTGATTTTATCAAAAAACAACCACCTTTTTCCTTACATTTTATATATTTAATGGCTTTCTCTCCATTTATATTAAAACCAGATGCTATACATTGAATATAATTATTTTGTACCTTGGTACAAGCTAGGCTAACATCTTTTATTTGATATTTATCGGTAACAAAATTTCTAGCTGTTTCTGTTAGATTTTTATTTTTTTCAGCTTTATGTTCACATCCTGGTAGAATAAAGTAGGTTATTAAGCCAAAGAAAATCATTTTCTTTATAAGGTCCCAATTTTTCATCTTTTAAATTCTCCATCATTTTAAGTTTGACATCCTCAGATTTTATGGGGATACATTTCTCACCTTTTACAGGACATTTGATATCTATGATTTTTGTTTCATCGTTTGTATCTATTCCCTTTATAGAGCATGGGAAATATCCATCGATTACATAGGCTTTACAAGATATTTCTGTGTTTTTAAGAGTGAGATTATCAATAATAAAATTTTGAACCTTTTCTAAAGGTGTTATTATCTTCAATGTTTTCGGTTTTGGATTATCATCAAAAAAGCAAGTTACAAAAATACAGATTATCACTATAAAAATCCATAAATCATCCGAATTTGATTCACCTTTTCTATTTCCAAACATGGTCTATAATTCCCTTCAATCGAATTGTTATAAAATTTTTTAAATCTAATTCATTAGATCATTCGAGAGGTATACAATAAATGTCATTTAATGCACATTTAAGCTGTATAGTTTTTTTGTCCCCACATTCAGTTATTCCACTTACTGAACATCTTACGTATTTATCGTCCACAGGATTATCACAAGTAACCTTTACTTTTTTTAAGGAATAGTTTTCCTTAATGTATCCCTTGGCTTTATTTATCGGTGTAGAAGTTTTAGATAAATAATACTCGGGAAAATATTTGATTGAGATAAATTGACTGATAAGTATTATAAAGAAAGTGATGAATATAATAATACAATTATCTAAAAAAGATTCACCTCGATTATATTTGTAGGTCATGATTTTATGCCTTTTCACCCTCGGTTATTATATTAAATTGTTTATCAGTTACTTGCATATCTATCTCAGAACAAGGTGATCCAGCAACACGTAAGGTTATAATATGCATTTTATCAGATGGTTCAACACCTTTGATGTCCCGAGGTATTTCCATAGAATTTGGCCTATTTGAAGATACTCTCCCGGTTATTGTTTGAATACGGGAATTGGGTTTTTTTTTGTTGTAAGCAAAGTATAAAGCATTTCGGAGATTTGCTTCAAAATATCGTTCATTGGAACGAATGTATCCACCTTCTTCCATGAAATCAATCCCTTTTTTATGACATTTTTTTAGGAACAGTTCTTTTGCTCTCCTATATTTTTCAAATTCACCTATTTCACCAAAAGTTAGCGGAATATATGTGTGATATATTAACTTTGCAGTATGAATCTGAAATTCTTCAAATTCTTGTCTTTTATCAAGGATAAACCCAGATTGTGTGAACTTCTCTAAAGTATGTGGGTTGAAGCCTTGTTTTAAGTTTCGGTCTCTGATTTCTCTCATATGACCAAATTCTTTAAAACTTATTTTTCCGTTCACAGATATCTTGTCTATTTCTCCTATTCCTTCATAGAGTGTATTTTCAACATTCCAGAGTTCAATGATATGTGTGGGATATGTTTTTCTCCTATTAAGAAAAATCAAGCAAGTTTCTTGAAGAAGGTCTTTTGTGCTCCCCGGTAAACATCTTCCATCTTTAGAAACTGCTGGTTCTAATTCATTAACAACATATTGATTGAATTGTTCTAGGCTTCTTGTGGGAACTCCATTAAGAATCTTTGTTACCAATCTTTTAATACTCTCTTTTCTCATCTTATGCCTCCAATTCTTTTAATTTTTTGTCTAAGAGATTTATCGTCTCTTCTCGTGTGGGAAGTTTTTTATAACCATGTTTTTTACCTGAAAAAACTCTACACCGATAAAAACAACCATGATAGGATTCCTTTTTCTCTGATTCGGTTGGTTCTAATTCCAGAGGGCATTTACCAAATTTTTTCAGGGGTGCAACCCTTTTGTGATTCTTAAAACTTTGTGGCCATTGATGGTATTCAGGAAGATTATATACTTCAGCTGAATCGGTACAACATCCCCAATTACAAATTGTATATTTATCCCCGATTGTTGTAGAATCCTCATAAAAAAGTGCTTTTTTTAATATCTCTCCCCTTAGATTTTTCAAAATTTGAATCCATTGTTCCTTTGTGAATCTGTCTGGTCTGTCTTTTTCTAGACAGTTATAGCAAAACACAGTGTATTTTGTAGCATCGTTTATTCCACAATAAGCACATTTTTCCACATATTTTTCCGTGATTGTATGACAATGATTACATTTTTCTTCGTGCATTTATTTTGTCCTTAATTTGTATTTTATTTTACAGGAAAGCTTATTTTTGTGTGATTCTGGGTATAAGAATCAGGAATTTTTGACGTTTTTATTTTCTGAAATATCTTTTAATAGCTCTTTTATTCTATTGAGGATATCTTCTTTTGATCCGGGCTTGATATCAATGGTTAATTTCAAATAGGCTGAGAATAAATTGTCTTCTTTTTGGCTAACACGTATTTCACCAAAAAATAATTTATCTAAGGAAGTTTCTTCGTTAACCCTTTTAGCCAAAGAATCTGAAGCTTCTTGTTGTCTACATAAAAGAGCATATTCAGCTTTTTCTTTGTCATGAATGGCTTTTAACTCTGAGAATTTTTTTACAAGGATTTAAAAAAGAAAGCCCTAACCCTTTAGGGTAGGGATGGATTTTTATAGAATAATGTATATTAATTTGTGTTGACTTATCTACGATAATTTGTTATCATATTTATGGATATTACAAGTAATATCCAAATCTTTTTATTTATGATATTTTATAATACTTAATAAAAAGCAACACTTCTTAAGAAATTTTATGTAAATACATAAAATATTCAAGAAGTTAGATGGTTTGTCCGAACTCCCGAATTCTTCTGTATCTAAAGTAGGGGGTGTTATACTTCTAAGAAGTATGATCGAAGGCCATCGATTCATACAAGACAGGGATTGTATGAAAGGGAGCTCTGATACCCCGCAAGAAGAGATACTGTTGGAAGAGCAGCAACTTTAGAACCCCAAATGCTTTAGCTTTGGGAGTATGTCAGCAATAACGTTATATTTATTTTACCATCTTTAACAAAGACGAATTTCTGGCTTTCTTTCCAGCCCTTTGTTACGACAGACAATTGTATGTTGCTGAAATAAGTTTGTTTTGCTCGATGTGTTGTTCTTCTATTCCCATGAAAGCAGATACCTTCATGAAAAAAATAGTCTGCTCCTTTAGATTCAGGTTCTTTTATACCAAGTGCTTTCTCAAGTATTTTTTGTATTATAGGATTTGTAGCTTCTTTGACATCAATCTCTAAATATTCGTGAGGTTCTTGTGTTTTAGACATGATATTTTTTCCTATTTAATTTTTTATTGAGAATTAAGCGCAGAACATTTCTCTGATTGATCTTGTCTCCAACTTAACCCCAGCCTTTTTCATAGCCTCTTCCATGAATAGAGCGTGTTCTATATTTTCTTTACTTGATCTTCTTAAACTTTTTTCAAGAGCTTCTTCCCATTTGATATATTGACGATATGATTTTCCTCTAGCAGTTATTTCTAGAGCTAACTGTCTATGTTGTTTACACAGATGTGGAACCAATTTGTTGCTTGATTTTTCTTTGAGCATCCTGTCACACATTTCGCATTTTCTTGAACTCATTATTTTAATCCTTTATCATGGTGTGTTTATTTTTCTCTGATTTATTTTCGATGTAAGATTATCCTATCATAAAAAAATTTAGAAAGAAGTGCTAATTTAATAATTTTTTTAGATAGCATGGAGGCCATTTTAAGAGACATTTCTGTTTTAGTGTCTAATTAACACTTAAGAAATAACTCGCTTATTAGATAAGAAACAAGATTCATGCTAAATATCTTTTATAAGAGGTTTTAATGGATAATTACAGACATTATAATTATAGAGAGTTTACGATAGTACAAGATTCTGATTACCCCGAGGATCAAATTAATGATTTTTTAGATATGTTAGACGAGACCAGAAAGATATTAATTCAAAATAAGTTCAAAAAATTATTATATGGAAAATTTTATATTATAGATAAAGTGTTGAAGATCAACGATAATACCTGCGGTGCTGAATATATACCCACAGATGATAATTTATTATTTTATTCAAGTCAATTATCGGCAATAAATAAAAATCTTGAAGGTGTTATCTTTCTCCTCATACATGAATTCGGTCATAGGTACTATTATAAGTTCTTAACAGAGTCACAAAGAAATAGTTGGGGGAATAGCTTTAGCAGAGAACATATTGATGTAGATGATGAAGCTTGGAAAAAATATGATGAGGAATTTGAACTCTCTAAATTTATAACTGTGAAAGAGCGTCTTGATTGGTGGAAATTGATGAGCACTAAAAATAATTGGGGTGCAATAGGTTTCTATCCAGAACTTATTAAGAAAAAATTTGGCATTGTGAGCCGTGAAAAGTATTCATATTGATATAGAAAAGTCTTGGATTTTGAAAATAAAAATTATCATGATTTTTTTAGAGATGAATATGGTGAAAAAGTAGATACAAATGACAAAGATAAAATGGAAGAGCTTAAAAATTATTTTGTGAGAAAAGATCTAAAAACAATTGGGGTAGAAAAAGATTTAAAAAGATTTCTTGTAATGCATCAGGTCAAGAGTGTCATAGAATATGGCAAGGGGAATGCTGTTGAAGACTTTTCAGAAACATTTGCTTCTTATTTACTGAAAAAGCGGATGGATACACTTCTAAAAGATAGATTTGAGAGAGTGACATACTTTAGGGCTTGCCCTAAAGCTTCTTAAGAAGTTTGGTGTTTAAAACACCCTTATTCTTAAAGGGTGAGCCACAACACCCTTTATCCAGTTAGCTGAAGCATTCTGGTTACTTTTGTTCTTTAATATTTAAAGAACCCATTTTTATTAATGTGGAAGGCTAACCACAAATATATTATGGCTGAAAAGATATTGTATGTCAAACATTATTTATTTTAATTATTTTATGTTATCCCCGCCGCGAGCGGTCGGGGTTTTAAAAAAATTTATAACTGGCTTTTTATACTTATCATGTAACTCTTCTTTTTTAATCCCCTTTGATTCCAAATAATCATTTGCAATCTTTGTATCACCCCTTACTTTTGGGGAATAATATGGAAGTTTTAATGCTTGAAATATAGCCTTTTCTGTCTTTGCAGCGATTAACTTTCCGTCCTTATCAAACAGACCATATTGACTTAATTTCATTTCAAATTGATGTTTAGCTCGACTTCTAACAGCCATAGAAAACTCTTCTGGACCTGTCAAATAGAGAAGCATAGCACCCCAATTTGAGGCACTTCCTTGATGGACAGATACACGAGTTCCTTGATATGTTCCTATAACTCTACCTTCTCCTTTTTGAGAGACAGAACCTGTATCTAAATACATCCCTGCAATTCTAGGATCACCATCTACCAAGAATACAACTTCTTCAGCATCAGGATCTTCTCTTCTTAATCTTCCTGCTATGCTTACTTTAGCATACAATTTGCTAATTTGAGTATAAATTATTTTGGCTTTTTTAGTCGTTGATAAAAATAATTTAAACTCTTTTGTGTTTGAGAGAGGAGAGGGTATAAATTTATCAACAATGGGCATAATCCTACGAAGTTGATCTTTCGATGGTAATAATCTAGCGTCAAATTGCATAGGTATTCTCCTTTTCACCTTTAAGAATAAAAAAATTAACCGACAACTTCTTCAGATTCTAAACCATAATCTTTTACAATTACTGGTTTACCCTCAGTTATTTTTTTAATATCTTTTTTAGCAGCACCCGGACTTTTATAAAGTTGAGCATCCGGATATTCTTCTACCCATTTCACACCAGACCAAAACATGCTTTTATCAGCGTCTTCATCTATAATGACATATTCAGATTTATTAGCAGAGAGGTGTTCTTTAGGTTCTAAGGTATCATTTTGATGCGAAGCTTTGTTGTAAATGCCAACCTCTGGTTCGGTCTCAATTAAAGATGGTTTATAGATGGTCATTCCAAGATTTTCCCTGATTTTATTAAAGATAAAAATAATTCTTTTATTTGAACCACCTTCTGTAAATCTACTTAATTCCTCTTCAAACCGCAATAAAAAACGGTCAATTATAGAAATAAGATCAAGTTTTTGCAAAGATGGAAGTTTTTCTATTCGTTCTATCTCTTCTGTGATCTTTTTTACGAGCACAGGTATATTCAAAGGTTTTGCTGCCAATAATCTTGCCCATTTATACAGAAGAGTGCTTATTCTATCTTCTATTCTAGCTCTAACCCCTGCTGGTATTCTTATTAAAGTTCTAACAATAGATTGACTTAATCGTCTTTTTACGGTTTTCATAAAACTTTCCTTTATTTAAAATTAATGTTATCTTAAATTAGCATTCGATTATAAAGTAATAGGGAAGTAGTTTTATTTATTAGTGTTCAATTATAAGGAAAAATTTTTAGGATTAAAACTGAAGATCATCTAATGTCATTATTTTTTTAAGAGCTTTACTTATTGGTCTTTCACCATCACTCTTTTCTTTTTTAGCATAAATGTCTGGAACATTAAATCCTAATTTTACATATACTTTATGTCTTGTAGATCTACATGCCATTGCTATGGTTCCTTTATCAACAAAATCTCTTAATAATGAATTCTTTTTATTCTCATAAGGAGTCCTATTTCTTCCCGATAACTGTTCTGTGAATTGTGCTGAATTGTTAGGATAAGCAGCATATACCGTATCACATGCAGGTATATCATAAGCTTCTCCTAAAACAGATGTTGAGAATAAAATATCTATCTCTCCCTCGTTAAACATTTTTATTTTTTTAACTAGGTTTTTGTCTGAATTCTTTCCCATCGTCCACATAGCCTTGTAACCTTCATCACAAAGAGCCTCAGCTAAATTAATAACATGTTTTTTTCTGGAGCATATAACCAATATTCTCCTTCCTTCTTTTAGGTCTGTCCTTGCCCAATAAAATATTAAATCATTTCGGTCTTTATCATAAACCATTTTATTAAGAGAGTTATTTACCCATTCTCCAGGATATATCTCAAAATCAGTGTAAATATATTCAACTGTATTCTGCAATTGTTGTGTATACCCCTGTGCTACAGGACTCCCTACAATATCGTAGATAACGACTTCAGTACCATCTTTTCTGGTAGGATTAGCAGAACAGCCTATTCTAAAATAAGGATTTAAAAGACCTTTAACCTCAGCAAAGGTCGGGGCAGAAACGTGATGAACTTCATCAGTAACATTTGTCCCCCAATAATTTCTGTATTTTTCTAATAATTTTTTTCCTTTTTTTGAACCAAATTTCTGAAAAGTTGAAAGAGTTATACATGGAAAAGGTTCTTTATCAAGTACTCCGACCATTTTTATGTTATGATCGGACTCTAACTTTAGAGCATTTGTGAACTTATAAATTTTTTCAAGCCATTGATCCATAAAGTCCATATGAACCAATATCAGAGCTCTTTGTTGAAGTAAACAGATCAAATTAATGAGTAGTATTGTTTTTCCCCAACGAGTTGGTGCAATAATTATCCCATGCATGTTAGATAACCACGCATCAGTAACATCTGATTGTTCAGTTCTTAATGTCCCGTTAAATTTTAAAGGGAAGTCCATTGGGACGATGCTTCTCTCATCAATCCAGCTAGAAGCTGGACCAAATAACCTTTCTAATTTTTGGATATTCCCTCTTTGAAAATAATAATTATCTTCCTCTTGATAATAAGTCTGCATATCCTCTAAGAAAGAAGTATCTGCCTGTGAGTATTCTCGACATTCACCGGCGGCTTTCCAAAAATATATTCTATCATCTTTTTCTAAACAAAATTCATAACTGACACAATTTCCACAGACTGCTTTTAAATAAGCTTTTCTGGAAAATTGGTAGGTGAATTCTTGTAATATTTCAGGTGTTACCTGAGAGGAAGGTACAATAAGACGATCTCTTAATATAATACTCATATAAATTCCTACATCTGCAAAGCTTCATTTATTGTCTTTGCTGGCTTTATTGGAAATTTGAAAAAGTAAGGCTTTACTTTTTCTATTTTTGCGTAGCCTATAATGGCCCTTGCACCATGAAAAACAGAAACTATTTCAACTATTACAGTCTCTTTTATCTCAAGGTCACGGGATATCTCAGAATAGGAATAAGCTAATTTTTTCTCAGAACTTCCTTCCCTCTGATACAAAAAAAATATTCCATTCACAAATTTTTTAAATCCATCGCAGATTTCTTGTTTTTTCATGTTACATGTAAGGAAATAATGGCAATATTCACAGGTCACTTTTCCTACTTTTTTTGTTATAAAGTTCTTACAGGAATTGTTATTGATTTTTATGCCACCACATCGATTATTCCATATGCAATTATAACAGGACATAATTTTAGCACCCCGAAATGTCACAACTTTTGTTATTGATCTTGTTAAACACGGCAAAGTACACTGTGTTTTGCCAATCTTCATCACATTTATTTTCTTTTACATAATCTCTTACAGCAGTAGCAGCCGCTTTTTTCCTATTCATCCCGTCTCTTTCATACTTTATAGCAGTTTTAGCTAGATCATCTACTATATTAGCAAGAGAATCTTCTAAAAGGTCACAATGGAATAATAAATTTTCCTTGTTATGCAAAGTTAATGTCTTTCTATTAGGGTCATATCCTATTTTTATATCAAACCCTGGAACTTTAAAATAGACATTGGTTGGGCCACAATCTTCTTTTAATATTATTGAATCTTTTTTAAATTTAATTGGGTTATTAGGTTCTTTCTTGGTCTTGTCAATAACTGTCTCATTTATCTCAATCATCTCAAACGTGCTAATATCGTCATCGAGTAATATCATACTTTCTACATTTTTTTCGTTTCCGTTTTCATTAGACTCAGGAAAATCAAAGCATTCTTCTAAGATCATGGGTGTGTGTTGTTTCATAGTTTTTCCTTCTATTCATAAATGATAAATGTTTCTGGGTCTATATCTTCATTAAGATCGGTTGAGGCATCTATAATATCATTTGTTTTATTATCTTGAACTTTTTCTAGAGGTTTTTCTTTTTTACTCTTTTTTATCCTTTTAGGAAGCACTTTTTTAAATTTCTTATTTTTTGAAATAACTTCTTTTACTTCCTCAAGGATTGTCACATCGGGGATCACTTCTTTTACTTCATTGGGTGTCATTACCTCGGGAATTACCTCTTTTACTTCTTGTAAAATCACTTCTTTTACTTCCTCAAGGATTGTCACATCAGGGATCACTTCTTTTACTTCATTGGGTGTCATTACCTCGGGAATTACCTCTTTTACTTCTTGTAAAATAACTTCTTTTACTTCCTCAAGGATTGTCACATCAGGGATCACTTCTTTTACTTCATTGGGTGTCATTACCTCGGGAATTACCTCTTTTACTTCTTGTAAAATCACTTCTTTTACTTCCTCAAGGATTGTCACATCAGGGATCACTTCTTTTACTTCATCGGGTGTCATTACCTCGGGAATTACCTCTTTTACTTCCCTAGAGATTATTACTTTCACTTTTTTTGGAGTAGATTTTTGAGATGTTTTTTTACTTATTTTTTTTATTTGTTTTTCTGAAATAGTATTTGTATTATTTCTCTTTGATTTTGCCTCTTTTTTTCCTTTTTGTGAAACAACTTTCGTCTTTTTAACTTGAATAGTTTCTTTAATAGGTTCAATAGCTTCTACTTTTATTTCTTCTTTTTTAATTTCATTCTCTTTACTTGGCTCGAAATACTGACAAGGTGTAGAAGTGGCAAAAATTCCCTGATCCTTAGAGCACATTTTATAAAACTTACAATGTAGACATATCGGAGTAGAATCGGTTCTAATTTTTAACACAGAATGATTGTGTGGAATGCATCTTAACCATTCATATCCCTGATATCCACACCAATAACCACCTTGTATTGATTTTAATATAATCCCTTTATACCCCTCATTTATACAATCACTCTTAAAACCTTCTAGATCATCTACTGATTCTAATATTCTTCTTTTTGTTAAGAATACATTTTTAAATTTTTGTTTATTATTTATCGTTAATTTTTCTTTGAGGTACTTAAATCTTTCATTCTCACTGATTGTAGTACCACCTGCTTCAAAATCTTTCAAGGACACAAAATTAAATGCATGAAAAACATAATTGCATGGGGTATCTGAATCTATAATTTTAGGGTATAACACAGACTCATCCCCATGCACAGAACTTATTTTTCCGTCTAAAACCCCATCTCCAAAATCTTTGGATAACTCTTCTGTAATATGTGGAAGATTCAACTCTTTCCCGTTTTTTGTTAAAATTACCCATTTTCCATTTTCGATAATTATGATACAGCGTAACCCCTCTAATAAAGGTTCTCCAATTATTGGAAAATCTAAATTGATATCTTTCAAATAATCCATTGCTTTCTGAAGTTTTAATATAGGAATATTTGGCCATATCTTAGACATTTGTATTTGACTTATCTTTAAATTTAAGTCTCTTTTTATCACCTTATTGTACCATTTTTGTTCAATCAAAGAACAACTCTCTGAGAAAGACTGAAAAGCTTGTATACTCGAATTACTATCTAAAATTCTTTTAGAAAATAATTCTATTATTCTTTTGAATGATTTCCAATTTTCTTCTATGTTTGAGCTAGATACTGCTCTAGGTAAGGAGAATTTGTCATATATATCATAATTCCGTTTCCAGCTATATGTATACTCGAATATTTCTTCTAAAACTTCGTTTCCCCTACTGCTTTCTAATAATCTTTCTCTTCCCTTACTACTATTTTCAGCTTCCAGAGCCTCAAGTATATCAAAAGCTTCTATTATTTGACACATAAAATCCTCTTTTCCCTAAATGTTAATGTAAGAGGGCAGAATATTTCTTAATATGTTTTTAACCTTATCCATATGAAGTCCCATCCAGCAACACCCATACCAGGCTAAATTTTGTATGTCCAGAACATCGGGTGTTATCTTATATGTCTTTCTCATCCATCTTATAAAATTCTCTGGATATTCTCGTTCTATTATCAAATAAAGAACTTTTATTCGTTCTGGAGAATCTTTCATTAACCCGTCTAAAAATTCTTTTGCTTCCATATTTTCCAATGGATTTTTTTCCTGGGAAGAGACTGTATCATACAAACATTGTTCATCTTCATTTTCTTGATCTAGGGATAAGGTTGTTTTACCTATTTCTGAATTTAATCTATTCCTGCACCTTGCAGTTCTAAATTCTATAATTCTCATCGCATAATTGTGTATCCCTTTTTTTACAGAATTAATTAAATGTTTTTCAGGAAGCCCCTCATAATATTTAATTAATTTAATAGCTTCTGCTAAAAGTTCACCCTGTAAATCTGATTCTGTATAAAAGTCATTTGTCAAAAAACTTAACTTTTTAAAAGTCAACAAATTTACGGTATTCTTCACACTTTTCATGATTAACATGATTTCGTCGTCTGATAGGTAAGTAGAAGTATTATAAAGAGAATAATACTTTTTTATATAACCTTGTTCCTCAATTGGAACAAGCTCTTTTGCTCTTAATATGTCTTGTATATCGACTTCATGTGTATCAGATGCAATTATAGCAGATACACCTCCTCCAATATGATCATAAAATGCCTTCCAAAAGCATCTTACACAATAATCGGTATTGACCAACAGAGCTCTAATTTGGTCAAAATGTTCTCTACCAATTATTTCGGATAACTTTTTTCTAAATGTCGTGGGATGTAATGTTCCTAATGTATATCTATAAGTCATTCTAAGACCTGTCTCATAGTTTTTTTTCTCTAGGTCTTTACCTGAGTCTGTGTAGATACTCTCGAATCTCTCCTGAATCATATAACGTCCCCCTTATTTTCCATGTCTCTTAAATGATCTTCAGCTATTTTTTGTAACAAAGGTTTTATTAATAAATGCATTTCATAAAAATTTGGGGCGATCAATATTCGATCTAACTCTATATTATCCCCCAAATATTTTTTTAGAAACCGCAATCCGTCCGAGGCATATTCTTTTAGCTCTATCTTTATTACTTTATCTCTAAGTATCAGTATGATAAAGTCTTTTTCTTCCCTTAACAACAAGAGATATGCATTACCCCTACTGTATTCCAAGGTCATTACAATAGACTCTTTACAAGCACCATGTAATAACTTCAATAATGTGTCAGTTTTATAACCCTTACCTTGACTGTTTTTTAGGGTTAAAACTGTCTTTGTGTCTATAATAATTGGGAAGCCTTTGATATTCCCCAAAAAAGTATTGTCTTCATATTTATCTGTCCAATCTCCACACTCTAAATACATGTAAATATTGTCTTTATCTATATTATTTTTGAAAGCTATTTTTGCAGCTTGTATCTCTTTTCCCTCGTAGCTTTTCATATATCTTTCTCCAATTTATGAGCACAATCTTTGACTATTTTTAATAATAAATCATAATCAAATCTTTCTTCAGGTTTTATATTTTCTAAAGCTATCTCTGAAAATCTGGAGATAAAAAGTGATTTAATGAATATTTTTTCTAAAAATTCTTTTTCATGTAAAATATTCCAAGCTATTAATAAATCTTCTTTTTTTAATTTTTCTATCTCTTCTTTTATCTGAAGAACCCACTCCATAGTATTTATTGGATTCTCAAATAGCTCGAACTTGCTTTTTTTAGTGAGATTTTGTTTAAAATTTATTTCTTTTAAATTTATTATAGCCAGATTAAAAATGTCTGTTTCTGAAACTTGTCTGGCTGTAACTCCCTGTACTTCCGGTACTGTCCCTAAGAATAGGTCTGTTAAAATAGCGGTGTCTGGTTTAGAAAAATTTATACCTTGATTTTTTAGACAAATAAAACTTTTTGCCAGGGACAGAAATCCTTTAACTTGTCTAGCAGAATATATCACTCCGCTATTTCTTACACTCCCAACCAAAGAGAGTAATGGGTCTATGATTTTTAATTCAATTTTTGGGTCAAAGTTAATAAGAGATAATTCAGCATCTCTTATTATTTTTTTGAAATTATTCTGAGCTTTTTTTATATCCGTCTTTTTCAGGGTAAGCAACTCTTTTAACTGCTTACATTCAAGCTCAGGAACTCTTACATAAAAAAGCCTAGAGGCTAGAGCATCGTTAAAGAATTCTGCCCCATATTCTTGTGGGGGGTTTATTGTAATAAAAACATACTCCAGAGTTTTCAAGACAATCCCCATAACTTTTCTTGTTCTGAGGATTTCCATACACTTCCCTGTGGTAACTGCTCCTCGGTTAGCTTCGTCAAAGCATACAGCATTTTTCCCGAAAATGCTTAAGGGGGTACTCACGAAGTCTATTTTACCCTCTTTTATAGAGTTAGGATTAGGGAACCCCATTAGATCGTCAACTTGAAGTAGGCTAACATCATATAATTGAAAGGTGCTATTTTCTCCCAGTAAACTTTTTGCTATAACTTCACACCCTTCTGTTTTGTTTGTGCCGTGTCTTCCTATTAAGCACAATGGAAGTTTGGCTATTAAACAAGATAATATCAGGGGTTCGATATCTTCCCATCCAATTATGTTTATTTTTCTGAATAATGAAGATGTTGTCACGTTTAACCTTTTATGCCCAAATTAATAAAAGTTACATTAAAAATATCATACAACAATATCTATCAAAAAAGAAGTGCTATTTTTATCTAATAATTTCAACAAGTTATATCAACTGTTCTTTTAGCTATGGAACTAAACCCACTTTCTAATAAGTTTAATACCTTTTTTTCACCGTATTCTAAACAATTTTTTTTGAAGTCAAATCGAATTACAAATATTTTGTGGTTGATTCTTAATTCTTTGAGGTTTTCTTTTGAGATTTTACCCATCTCATCCGTTAAAATAATGGCAATAATGTGTTTATTATCTATAATATGTAAGGCAACTTCATCTAAATTTGTGCTGTTTGTATAAATGTAATCACAGTCATCTGCTTGTAAATTATAGACCTTTCCTGAAAAATTAAATAATTTCATAGAATACTCTCTCAAAAGCCCAATGAATGGTTGTACATAATGTAAAACTTTTTCCATACTAGGGGAGGTATCAAAATAACAAACTATCTCAGCTTTTTTCTGAACTTTTTTTAATTTATTGGTGTAATAAATAGGGACATTACCCGCTGCAATTGAGAGCAAATCTTTTCTAACAGGATTTTTAGGGTAGATATCATTTTGAAGATAATCTTCACCAATGAAACTTTGAGAAATTATCGATTTAGAAATTTCTATCAATAACCCATGATTTATTAAGGGAGCTATTGATTCTTTGATCAATTTATTAGTTGTTTTATTATTTGAGGTGGTATCTGCCAATAATCTTTGTAAAGATGGAGAAAGACCCTCTATACCTACGGGCCATTTCCCTATATGCTCAAAACTTTTTGTTATCTTAACCGGTTTGCTCGGTCTTTCTCTGCACAATCTCTGTGATTTTTGTGAAGATGCTTTAGAATTAACCGATTTTTCCCGACAGACCATTTCTTCAACTTTAGCAGTTTTTGGTAATAATTTAGAGAATTCAAGAAAATGTAGAAAATAATCTTCCCATGTTATATTATAAGATTCATTGATGTCATAAATCTTTTTATGTAATGCAATAAAATTTTCTACTTTTTTGATATTTACTTTTTCTTTATCATAAAATTCTTGTATGTATTTCTTGATCAGAGATTTTGTGTAGGTTTCGAAAGCAGATGTATTCGAGGTTAATATTGTTTCTAATCTATATAATTTATCAGGATTAGAGATATTTTCTAAAATAGATATTTGATCTAATTCATAGAATCTATCAGGGAAATCAGAATCACATATTCTACAAATGACTGGGTTTATCCAAGCATCTTCCGCAATATTTATCAGATCATGAGATATTTCATCAAAGGCTTCATGTAGATAGAGAGCATCTAAAAAGAGGTGTTCGCGTTCATGGAGGATTATAAAAAGTATGTCTTGTGGGGTTTTTATGTTTTCTAAAAAAAATTTAATGCCGAATTTTACTTTCCTTGTCTTTAAATTCACAGAGGCTGTTTTATCGTCTTCCTTGAATTCTACCGTCTTTATATAACGTAAAATATTTGTAGATCGATCTATTAAAAAATCTAACTCTCCAAAGGCCATCCAATCCCTTAAAACATCATTAGCTATATCCAATTCTGGATTTTCTTTATCTAGATGTATTCGTAAAACCTTTATTACTTCGTTGTCTTTTATGAGTCTAAACATTTTGAATCTACTTTTCCTGTAAAAGATCATGTGATATAACTTTATAATTTTTTTGTAACATAAAACCACGAGTCTATGGCTCATGGATAAATGTTACCACACAAGAACCCGTGTGTTAGGTACACACACATTGACTTTACGTCCCTCTGTATGCTGAGGTGTATCCACATCGGGATTGTTACAATTCAGTTTAATATCTAGAGCACTGAGTTTTTCAACTCTGTTTAGCTCTAAATTTACAGAGCTACAAGCTTGTAAGGTACTTGTAGGTGTGTTTTTTAACTCTGATTGTAACTTCTGCTAAACCTTAAAGGATATTGATCATAAAAGGTTTAGCTTCCTAATCAATCAATCAATTACTTACATACATTTAGTCTTAAACTTATAAAAAGAATACAGGAGTTACAGAATCATGCATACCGATAGAAATTCTATCAAGAGAAATATTTTGAATTTTACCCCTATTTTTGTAATTGAACCCTTTGATGAAGATACCGGGTTTTTTAGATTTGCTGATGCTTTGAGAAGATATGGTCAAGAAGTTATTGAGATACCTTCTGATTATCCTATTCACACAGATATTGATAGAAAAATAAAAGAAATGTCAGAATCGAGACCTTTGATTATTCAATCTTCTTTTGAGTTTGTAAAAGGTTTTCCAAGAGGAACCTTTATTGATTTCTATGATCAAGATAGATTTATTTTCTCAAAATATGTAGATCATGTCAAGGACTTTTTATTAAATAAAGATTTTATTATTCTCAGAAAATCTTTTTTGAAAAGGTGTTACCATGATATCTTTAATCTTTTCTGTAAAGATAATATTAAACGCATGTTTATACGCCCTGATGCCGGTAATAAAACTTTTTCTGGTTTTGTGATTATGGATCATCCGGATGTTAAATCTCCTTATCGTTTTGAAAAAGAAGCCACAGAGCTTCTTTCATTTGAAATAGATGAATTGGTCGTAATATCCGCACCAAAAAAGATAGATGTTGAATACAGAATTATAATCATAGATCAAGAACCTGTTGGGGTTTCACAGTATCGTCTGGAAGGATTTGTTGATTATAAAATGTCAAAACTTTCAGAGTTACCTGTAGAGGCCAATACTCTAATACATGATGTCATAAAGTCACTAGTAGAATATCAGATATATACTTTGGACATCTGTAAAAGTAATGGAAGTTGGGCATTAATAGAAATAAATAGTTTTTGTTATGCCTCAATGTATCAGGTTGACATGGATACTGTCATTCCTGCTTACATAAAATTTGTCAAAAAAAATTTCTAATGAAAAATAACGGTCTTAAAAAAGAGGACAAATAATGTTCAAAAAATTTGATGAATTATATAAAGAATCTGCTCAATACTCCGGTGGTTTGGGAAAAAAGTTTCAATATAGCAACACAGGAAGAAATATATCGATGCCCGTCTTACATTTTTTGTGGGGATGTAAATGGCAAGATTGTTTCTTAAGTTTTATTGAGGCGTTACAACCATCCACTCTAAGAATTGGTTACGATAAATCAATTTTTGCCGATAATGCAGTTCCAAGAAGAGTTACTGTCATTTTATATGAGGGAGATACTGTTAGATATATAGCTCAAGAAGTCTGTATAGGAAATGACATACCTATTCCAGAAAATTTTCATATATAATCGAAAAAGGAGAAAAAAATGTCGTGGTTTATGATTGATATTGAAGCGGATGGCCCCATTCCAGGTGATTTTTCTATGATAGAAATTGGGGCGGTGTTGATAGAAAACGGTCTCAAAAAGGTTTTTTATGGAAACCTCAAACCTATATCTTCCAAATGGGTACCAGATGCCTTAAAAGTTACGGGTTATACTCGGGAACAAACTTTAGAATTTAATGATCCTCTAGAAATAATGGACACTTTTGAAGATTGGTTATTAGAGAACAACAAAAAATCTTCACCAAAATTTATTTCGGATAACAATGGTTTTGATTGGATGTTCTGTTGTTGGTATTTTCATCATTTTTTGGGTAGGAATCCATTTGGACATAGTAGCACTAATTTAGGTTCACTGTATAAAGGGATTAGGGGGAATATGTTCGATAATTTTAAACATCTTAGAAGGACAAAGCATACCCATAATCCTGTTGATGACTCTCGTGGAAACGCTGAGGCATTATTGAGGATGGTAGATAATGGTTTTATTTTAGAATAGGATATGTTATGCACCCTGAAAATTTTGATGATTTTCTATTAAAGTCTTGTAAATATATGATTCATCACTGTGATTGTCTTGATCTCTTAAAAAGAATACCTGGTGAATCCATGAAACTTATTGTCACATCACCTCCTTATAATTTAGGCAAAAAATATGAAGATAAATTATCATTTTCTGCCTATTTAGAAAAACAAGAACAGGTAATTACTGAATGTGTTAGAGTATTATCTTCACAAGGAAGTATATGCTGGCAGGTTGGTAATTATGTGGAAGATGCAGAGATTACACCATTAGACATACTTTTTTATCAAATATTTAAAAGATTTGGTTTAAAACTTAGAAATCGTATTGTTTGGCATTTTGAACACGGATTACATTGTAAAAAAAGGTTTTCTGGAAGATATGAGACCATTTTATGGTTTACCAAGACCGATAATTATACTTTTAATTTAGATCCTGTTAGGGTACCTCAGAAATATCCAGGTAAAAAACATTTCAAGGGGTCTAAAAGAGGTCAACTTTCATGCAATCCTTTAGGTAAAAATCCAGGGGATGTTTGGATCATACCCAATGTTAAGAATAATCATATTGAGAAAACCGATCATCCTTGTCAATTTCCCGTCGAATTAATAGAGAGGTTGGTATTATCATTGACCAATGAAAGTGATTGGGTCCTTGACCCGTTTTTGGGGGTCGGGACGAGTATTATTGCTGCCCTTAAACATAATAGAAAAGGTATGGGTGCAGATACAATAAAAGAATATATCCAAATAGCTCAACAGCGAGTCCAAAAACAAGAATCAGGTGTATTAAAAACTCGAAATATGAACAAAGTTGTTTATAAAGCATTAAAATAAGGAAAATGATACAGATGGAAACTCCTCTAAAAAGCAACGAGTCTGTTCTTACTATAATAGAAGATGGTAGAGAGAAAATAATTGGGAAGATTCAGTCTTGGTCAATCACCCCCTTGACAAACACACCTAAAATAAAAGCCATAGACTTTTCTAAAGATAGGAGTATATCGGGGAGATGTAAACTATCTTTTAAAAGTAGAAAACTTTTTGATTTTCTAGAGATCAATGGTTTATATATCAACCACAAAAAAATATACAAACTTCAAGGTCAAAAACTGAGGGAGAAAAAACGTCTAACATTTTTAAGGAACAAATTATTAGGATTGATTAAAGATAAGATTAACACTTTAAAAAAAGGATAATGGTATGAATCGACTATTTGATGAATTATCTATAAAAGAGTTTGTAGAGTCTGGTTATCTCCAGGAAATAAACAGAAAAATTCTTAATCCCTGTGGATTATCTCTTTGTTTTGGAGTTGACGAAAAAGGAGAATGGGAATTTAAACATATTTTCGATACCAGGAAAAATCCACGAGGAACAGGACTTATTCAGAAAGATTTAGCTTCTGTAGAAGCCATAAATGGGGCCATAAAAGTTGAATTAGACCGCGCATCTATAGCAAAAAGAAGACTTATTCGATATGGTTGGGTAGAACAACCTCTATGTACAGGTGAGCCATTTACCATTTTAGAAGACAGTTTTAAAAAGATTGAGACAGAGGCTAAAAGGGGGAAAGAAGATTTACCAAAGAATATTGAGAATGTTGAAGATAACTGCGAGAATTGCCCAAAGGAATCCAATAAAAATTCTATGGGATATACTAGTTATTTAGAATCCTATATAAAAGAGTCCATAGAGAACAATGAAGTTCTTGATGAACAAAAAGCTAAAAAAGATGAGTTGGTGAGAAATCTTTTTAAAAAAATCACAGGAAAAGAATATGAGAAGAGCAAAGAAGATAATAATATCGATCACTCTGCTTTAGAAAATATTTTTAACGTATCAAAAGAGACAGAAAAAAAGGTTGAATCAGAAGTTTCAAAAGAACCTGCTGTCAAACCTATAAAATATATGCCCATTAAAGATTTTTTAGACCTCGGGTATTTACAGGAAGTCAACAGACAATTACTTCATCTTTGCGGACTTGCCCTGGAAGTCTCTATAGATGATGAAACTGGTGAGCATAAATTATCTGGTGTCTGGGATTATAGAGATGATCCAGAAGGGATGGTTTATGGTGATCTAAGCAAGGATGATGCTATTTATAAGAAGGTTATGGTAGAAGCAGAGATGGAAAAACATGTTGAAAAAAGATATGAAAAATATAATTGGATTGAACAACCCATCAATACAAAAATCCCAAATGATACTTCTATCTAGTCCTTCCATTTTCAGGAAAATCTCTTTAATATAGAAAGATAGAAAATTAAATCAATTTAATTATTTTAAAAGGGATTAAATTATGTTAAAGAGAACTTTTAATACGAAATTAGCCAGAAATTATTGGGGTGCTCAAGCAGCTGGTGTTTTAGTCATAGCGGAGAGTACTGGAAATATATTGCTCGCTATGCGTTCTTCACATGTTAATGAATCTAATACTTTTGGTATTATATCGGGTGCTATAGATGGTGGTGAAAATCCAAAAGAAGCTGCTAAAAGAGAGTTTGAGGAAGAAACCAATTATAATGGTAACATAAAGATGTATCCTGCTTTCATCTTCTCTGATGAAAATTTTAAATTTTTTAATTTTATAGGTTTGGTAGAAGATGAATTTAAACCGACAATTAATTGGGAAACTGCTTATTTTAAATGGGTTAATCTAGAAGAATTAAAAAAGGCACACCCCAAACATTTTGGGTTAGAACTCTTATTAAAGGATGCTAAAAGTTATAAACTCATCAAGAAATTAGTTTATTATTCTGGTTCTGTGAACATTGAATAGTTTTTAGGAAGAAAGGGAAAGAATATGTGTGATAAAACAGTTTGTGTAGCAATTTATTCTGATGAAGGTATCAATAATTTTGTGAAGTTACGGGTTTCTGATCCAATATTTTATAGAAAAAATGGTTCTTGTGAGCTTTATGTTAGACATTTGAATGGTTATTGTATTCTCCCCCTAGAAGATTATAAAAAGTTATGTGGAAAAACATCGCATGATTTAATCTGTGAATCGATAGCTGATATCAAAATTAATGAATTGAGAACACCTCAAAAGCGAAATTTTTTTGATAGAAGTAACAATATTACCAATAATATAATTTTATGTAAAGAACATTCAATAGGAACTCCACTGAAAATAAAAGGTTTTAAGAGAGGTATTTATATAGGCAATGAATTCTATTCTGGTAATTGGGAAGTGATACACATAGAAAGAGATTACGCTATGATACCCCGAGAAGAATATCACCTTCTGAAAAAAGAGGATGTAAAAAAATATTGGTTAGATAATAAGAATTTATTTGATAGAATAATTGATGTGTTTAAAAAGCTATTTAATTAGAAACCGTAACTCCACTGTCTTTTGTTTCCCACATATTAACAGATTTTAAACTTAAACCCTCAAATTTTTTTAAGATATCTCTTGTCATGGTCGTGATTTCTTGACAGATAATTTCTACTGTCGGTGGCTTTTCAAAGAGGCAGAGAGGAACATCTTTTTCATTTTTTAATGTTGTAACAAGTGGATCAGAAGCCTCTAAAAGACATTTATGATCTAACTTGTCTTTGATTTTATTGATTATCTGCTCTTTTATCAGCTTAAAATCTAATATCATACCCTGTTCATTTATTTCACCTAGAAAGGTCATTTTTACCATATAATTATGCCCATGCAAAAACCGGCATTTACTGGCATGGTCTTTAATTCGATGTGCAGATGCAATATGAAACACTTTTGTTATCGTATTTTGCATACTAATTTTTTTCCTTTTTAAGAATTGTTTTGAACTTATCTGATTTTATATTAAAAATTTTTTCTCCATGTGGAGTAGCACCATAATACTTTCTCCTAACACCTATTTGTTTATCTGTCGCATAAAACATCATAATAAGATTGTCTGTCTGCATATAAATAAGCAGGTCTTCTAATTTTTTGGTAGAGGTATTTATTAAACACATATTTTTATTATCATATAGAACTTCTAATTTTTTGTCAATGTCTTCAATACTTATCCCAAAGTCTTCAGGTGCTCCGGTATTTATACAACCCATATTTATTAAAACTTGCAGGATCATCAACTCTTTATTTGTTATAAAATAAAAATATTTAAAATATATAAATTCTAAGAAGTTATAGCCGTTTTTATATTTTTCATAACTTAAACTTTTTGTTGATTCTATTATTTTCTCTAATAAGAGATAAAATCTACTGAATTTTATGAACTTTATAAGATTATTCCATATAATAGACATTAAGGTGAATCTCCACTTTAATATTAATGTTTTTAATAATTTTATAAAAAGATATTTACAGATAATTTAAAAAAGGTGTGCTATATGATGATAGAAGGATAAAAGAGGGAAATTAATCTTCTTTTGAATGATGGGCTGTTTTGAAATTTTTTTAACATTTGGGAAGTTACTCCTCTGAGATGATAATTATTAGGAGTATTATCCTGATAATTATATTTAGAAAATCTTTCCTCTACCAATTTTATTTCATCGAGGTCGAAATCTTTTTTGTAAAAGATATGATTTTCATCTAAGATGATAATATCATCTGTCATAACATTTCCTACCCTGGATCCTTTCATCTCATAACGTTTGTCAAAGAAAGGTATATAAAACTTCCGACCTTTGTATTGTGAGAAGTTGTTTTCTTTATCCTCAGAAAGAGGAACCCAAACATTTCTCACAGAATTTTGACCTCCCTGTAAGTCAATATATATAAATCTCACAGTTGGTAAGGCAGTATTTAATCGTTTTAATTCATTTACTTTCGGGCCGAGTATTTCCCCAAAAATTACTGCTGCCTGTTTTCCCTCTACACCATAATCTTCTAGGGTCTTTCTGCTGATATTGAAAACAAAGAAGGGGTTCTCATAATATCCAAATTTTCCTTTGATCTGTATATAAGAGTGTGCTCCTCTTATTAAAAGATCCTTTAAATTTTCTTGCTGCTTATTATTAAAGGCAGCGGGCATTTTCTCTCCTAATGGATTCTCCCAGGTCATAATACCAAAAGTTTTTACAGCTGGGACGAGACCTGACATTATTTGTATTAGACGAGAAAAACCCGAACCGGTAACTTCTCTTATGTAATCTTTATCAATCATATCAAACTCCTTTCTTTACCTCAGACTTCCTCAATTTCCTTACTCTTCTTAAGGTTTTTGAGCATAGCATAGGTCATACCGCGTGTATGATAATTATGGGTAGTATTTTTTGAGTAATTATAGCTAGAAAACCGCTCTTCTATCGTGTCAAATTCTTCTATATCAAAATCATCAATATAAAAGACATTATGTGAAGACATGACCTCAATTTCAGGTGCTTTATAATCAGCTTTTTTTATATCTTTAATGTCATAGGTATCATCAAAGAAGGGTATAACGAACTTTCTACCCTTATATTGAGAATACATGTCGGTCTCCTCCTTTGATATGGGCAACCAAACATTTCTAATTAGCTCCTCTCCTCGTTTTAGGTCCATATAGACAAACCTTACTGTAGGTTTTACCTCAGGTATTTCTTCAGATTTCTCATTAGGATAAAGAGAACCTAAAACCTCACCAAAGATGACCGCTTCCTGATTTCCCCTTTTTCCATATTCTTTCATTGATTCTTTATCAATGTTGTGCATAAAATATGGATTTTCATAACTTCCAAATTTCCCCTTTATTTGAACAAATGAATGTCCACCCCGCCTCAAAAGATCATTTAATTCTTTCTGTTTTTTGTTGTTAAATTCAGCTGATTCCTTTTCACCCATAGGGTTTTCCCAGGTCATAATACCAAAAGTTTTTACAGATGGGACGAGACCCGACATAATTTGTACAAGTCTGGAAAAACCTCCAGCCATAACCTTTTTTGATATGTATGTTCCGGTAAGATCATAATCCAAATATTCAATAACTCTCTTAAATGAGGCATTAAGATATTTAGCTGCTCTGTCTTCAAATATCTTAATAATCCCCCCATTAACATAGGTATATATCTCATAATGATTATCTAAATACCCTAATAATGCAACTTCCGCACTCGGGCTAATAATTTCTTTGTCTAAAACTGCCCATTCAAGGAAAGCCATGACATTTTTCTTTCTCAAGTTCCATTTATCGAATTGAATACTCCATTTGTCATCTCCCCTAACAATATAATGACGTATTCTTATCCAACCGTCTTCTGAAACCTTTTTAATGATCTCCTCTCGGGCGTTCCCTTCTGAATGTAAACGTTCCTTATGTTTATTATAAATAGCTTGTATCTCCTCTAGAGTCATCCCAAACTTATCGGGGTTGCTTATAATGTAATCTATATGTGTCTTTACCGGAATATATCCGTATAGAGGATGTGCAAAGTATCCTTCACCGCTTGCCATAATATTTATCTCCTTTTGATATTCATTAAAATATTGTCTATATTTTATATTTTACCCTAAAATATTTTAAAAAGAAGTACAAAATTCAAAAATTATATTAACCGTCTATGGCTTATTTTAATGTTAGTCTGTATATAAGGACTTAAAAATTAAAGAATTGATTGACAAGAAGTTGGGGGATTTCTATCTATATAATATTGACACCATTTTTCTGTTAAATAGCTGAGCCATATAACCCATTTAGATGTCCATGTTGAGTTATTTTCTATAAATTTTTCGTATTCTTGTATCAAAACATTAGGATCAAAAATACCTCGATCATTAAATTTTTTGGACTTAAAGGTATCCATGACCTCTTGTGTTAAATTGTTTTGTAGATGTTGATCTAATGGGACAGGAAAACCCATTTTTTGCCTGTACACCACTTCTTTTGGGAGTAATCTTTCAGCTACTTTTTTAAGGATATATTTTGTTTCAAAAACTCCATTAATTTCATTTATTTTCCAGTTATCGTGAAGAGTATCCGTAAAATCTTTCAATTCTTGATATAAATAAGGTACCCTAGCTTCCAAGCTATTCATCATTGTCATTCGATCTATTTTTTTAAGTAGATTATCAGGCATCCAGGTACCTAAATCTGCTTCCAGCATACTTTTTAAGGGAGATTCTTCTTTCAGGAAAGATTTTAATTTATGGGTTGGATCATACAGTTCATTGTTTTTTCTTTCAGAGAACGCATAAAAATCAGGATTTAGAACGTTTTGTGCTAAATTTTTTTGTAGATACCAACTGTGTTGAAAAAATCGATCTTTAAAGGTTTTTTCTGAATCAATATTAAATTTAAAATCTTTTCCATGTTGATATCCATATAATTTTAGATCATTTATTATCTTTATATATTGAGGATAACCCCCAAATAACTCGTCCCCACCTTCTCCAGATAATACTACCTTAACATACTTCCTAGCCTCCTGCGATAATATCATCACGGGTAAATTAGCGGGGTCTGCTATAGGTTCATCATTATACCATAGTATCGAGGGTATGATTTCACAAAATTTGTTAGAATCAATTGTTATCTTGTGATGTTTTGTATTTAATGTCTTTGCCACCAAATCTGAATAATAAAATTCATTGAAATTTTTTTCCTCAAAGCCAACCGAAAAAGTTTCACAATTTTCACCCATTATTTTACTGGCTATTGCTGCAATAACGGAAGAATCTATACCACCGGACAAGAATACTCCAACGGGAACATCTGCTTGAAGATGATCCTCAACACTTTTAAACAATTTTTGGTATAAGATTTCTGTAGATTCTTCTAAACTCAAAGAAGTTTTATCTATCGATTTTTCTCTAAAAAATTTTGTGATAAAAAATTGTTTATTATCTAATTTAAGAGTTAAATAATGTCCAGGGGGAACTTCAAATATATTCTTAACAACTGTGGATGGGCCTATGATATAACGATAAGTAAATAAGTCTAAAACAGCATTAGGGTTTATCTCAAAAGAAATTATTGGCAAAAATCCCTTTAACTCAGAACTAAATAGAAATTGATTATCTTGACTATAATAAAATAAAGGTTTTATTCCAAAAGAATCTCGGGCTAAAATTAGCTCATTTTTTTTAAAATCACATATAGCAAATGCAAACATCCCCTTTAATAAGTCGAAACCGTCTTTTCCAAACTCTTCATAAATGTATAAAATGACCTCAGTATCTGAATTTGTTTTAAAAATATGGCCCTTATTGCACAACAATTTTTTTAGGGGTTTGTAATTATAGATCTCTCCATTTTGAATAATTAAAACAGATTTATCTTGATTATATATGGGCATATCACCAGATAAAACATCTATTATTGATAAACGATTTACACCGACCCCGATACCATCTTTAATATCATATCCAGAATTATCAGGCCCGCGATGTTTTGTTATATTCAACATCTTTTCTATATGTTGTTTTATTTCATCTTTAGAGAGGCTGTGGTTGATTTCCCCTACTATTCCACACATAACTTGACCTTTTCTACTTAGAGAACATTTTCTTGTTTTTATTTCTTATATAATCATAAACATCTTTTCTTTTTAAGATGTTATGATTCTCTTTTATATCGATACCCCTTTGATCAAAAGGATAATGATAACCATTTCCCAAAAAGAAATAATGTTTTATATCAGATCTAAATAGGGGTTTAAGGCCGTAAGTTACTAATCTTCTATGAAGATCCGCATCCTCACATCCATATCTTCCGTAGTAATCAGAATCAAAGCCACCTATTTTTATAAGATGTTTCCGTAAACAAGATATTCTAGAAGTTATTTGGGATGCCTTATCTAAATTTTCTTTCATGTTTAATTGTTCAACATCTTTAAGCATATCAATTTTATTTATCAGAGATACCCCTGATTCAGATTCTTGTTTCCCTATACTATTTAAAACCAAAAAATCTACATTATTTTGTTTAAAATCATAATCTTTTAAATGTCCACAGATATAGGTCGCACCACATACAAATATTTGATCAGACTGCTTATGTAATCCTACATGTTTTTCTATACCATCCGGACTTAAAAAGACATCATCATCATAAATTAATATCAAATCACCCCGAGCTTGTTGTATTCCAATATTTCGGCATTCACCAGCACCATAGCCATTTCTCTTCTTCCATATATAACGAATATTAAGAGAAGACTCTTTTACAAAACTTTCTACCCATTTTATGGTAGAATCTTCATGTTGTGTGGGCTCACCGTCATTAACAATAATTATTTCTATTTTAGAAAGATCGTAAGTTTGTCTCTCAAAACATTTTAAGACCCAATATAAAAAACTTCCTCTTCCATAAGTAGGTATAACCACCGAGACATACATATTTTTTTCTTTCTCTTTTTAAATCAAATGTTGTTTATCCATAATAAGACTGTAGAACGATCTCAAGCTAAAGTGGCTAATAAGACTGTATCTGTATTAATTGCCTAGCTCGAAAAAGATACAAATCATACAGACAAACAACATTTGACATTTTTAAATAAACTCTCTATTTTATTCCTATAATCATAATAGCCATTGGGAATTCAGGTATTTCTGTCTTTACTTCTTTAAAGCCAGTTTTTAACAAAACTTTTGTGAATTCCTCTATACTCCAAACATATCTATGAAAATCAAATGGGTTGTGTTGCCCTCCATATAGATATTCCATGATACTCCTATATGTAGCAAGTCCCCCACATTCTTTACACGGTTCTTTTAAAGAATATTGTATAGAACCTGATTTACAACGACATTGTTTGAACCAAGCATCCATTATACCATCAAGAATTGGCATAAAAGTGGACATGCTCTTTCCAGGTTTTAGTACCCTTAGACATTCAGGTAACACCTTATTCAAAGTTTTAGCATAACTTATATGTTCCATAAAATGACAGTTATATATATGATCCACAGAGTTATTTTCATAAGGAAGTGGATTCTCAGAAACATCTAAAACCACATCAACGGTAGGTAATGGTCTACCATCAATATTGATGTAATCTTGCATATTTTTGTGGACTATTTTAGCAGGGTGCTCTCCACCACCTAATTCTATATTTAATGACATTTTATTTTTTCCTTATAATTCTTCTAAAACAAAAAAACCTATCCCTTTTTCATATTTTTTCCACTGTTCCTTCATCCCAGAAACCTGATAACTAAAAGACTTTATCCCCCAACCATTTTTATGAAAGATATCAATCCACCAATTAGCATCTTCCCTAATGATATGCGTGATATCGAACTCATGCTCTACCGCTATATATTTCCCGTTTTTAGCCAAGGGTATTACAAAAAATAGATTATGAGCCTGAAAATGTAAAGCTTTTAATATATTTACCATATCCTCTTTTTCTACATGCTCTAAAACGTCTTTTCCTATAACAAAATCGAAGTCATTTCCCGTGAAAGGAATAATATTATCTTCAGAGTTAAGGCTACAATACTGTTTTACTTCGACAGGAACTTGAGAAAGAGCATATTGTGAAATATCACACCCCCATGCTTTATAGCCAAGTTGTCTTAAGGCTAAAACAACATAGCCTTTAGCACAGCCAAAATCTAAAATACGATGATTTTTTTCGGGGGAAATTTCTAAGAAGTCTATCATTTTCATCACGAGGGGAAAAGTGAGATGAGGTAACCATCTATAATTTTCATATAAAGATTTACCTGTTTGTGTTCCACGTTCATAATAATCCGCATCAAATATTTTACCGCGTTCATTCCAATTACTCAAGGTTATTACCCTTTAAACAAAATTTTTATGTTTAGTTACTATATCAAAAGATTTTCTTAATCCATTCATATAATTAAATAACATATCATTGTTTTCTGTGAAAGTACATCTCTTACATAATTTCTTTACCCACGGTATACTTTCATTTCCCCTACAAAGATAATATGTTTCTATATTTCTCCAATGAGAGATAGAATATATTCTATTAAAATCTCTATATTTTGGGTTATGCAAAGAAACCGAGTTACAAGGATAGACCAATCCATCACAATGTAGCCAAGGTTTTAAACAGTCTATCCAGCAGTATTCTGCTTGCTTCTGTCTTTTAAACTGAAAAAACAGAGGATGACCAATTTCGGTTATGATTGGTGCCCACATATCATGAAGTTTTATCATATCAGACTCTTCAGCAAAGCATTCTGGCACACACCGCACCATTTCTGCACCAACTTTTAATGCAATATCTTTTAATCTTTTAAGGAGAATGATTGTGTCTTCTACCTTTAAATTTTTATGTTTCTTTAACCAATCATTGTCTAAATAAGGTAACTGTCCTAAAACATAGGACATTCCTAGAGAAACATTTTTTGGCCAAGGATTAGGAAATTTAATTTTATCCTCTTCATAATAATCTAAACCTACCATAGATACTCTAATCCAGGTAAAAGCTTCTAGAACTTCTTTAGGTATTTCCTGTAATTTCAGACCGTTGGTTATCATAGCTATTTCTAGATCTTGTTTTTTACACCACAATACCAACTCATTTAATTTGGGATACATTGTGGGCTCACCACCTCCAGATATTTCCACCGTTTTTATTCCAAGGTCTTTAAATATAGAAATAGCAGTTTTTAATTCTTCAAAATCAAACTCTAAATTTCGATCTCTATCTTCAACAGAACAAAACACACATCTAAGATTACACCTGTTTGTAGGTGCAATCTGTAAACTTATCGGTCGAGGATTCCCATCTATAATAGTCTGTAGACGATCTTCATGTAATAAATACTTTGCTCCTGTTGAAGTATATGTGTCTACCATCTTTTCCATAATTATTACCCTTATTGTTGTATATAAAAAACTCTTCCTGAATTTCTACCTGCTTCCGGAAATACACCATTCCATATTTTTCGATATAACCTTTCGTTTATATTAGGATCTCTTGGATAATTACAGAACACCCATTGCAGATGAATTCCTATGCACGACATAGAAAATACTGGGGTCACTCCATGAAAATAAGCTCTTCTGTTAAAATCTACGTCATCCCACCCATAGTTTCCAGCGAATCTCTCATCAAAACCATTTATAGAAGCCACATTTGATTTTGAGATTGAATAATTTTTTGGCATAAAACCAGAATTAGCTATATCATTAATCCCCGGTTTTCCTCTATCCATCCAATCTTCTATCTGCTCAAACACAGAATCATCTACCTCTTTATTCTTGACATACTCTATTAACCTTTGCTCAGTATCTTTCTTAAAAAGACCTATACGACCCATAACACAGACATGCCTATTTTCATATTTAAGATGCGTCTCAATATGATTTTCTAGACAATTCTTTGAGAGAAAACAATCATCATCATTAAATAATAAATATTTACCATTAGCTTGTAATGCACCTACATTTCTTGCTATAGGATTTCCCCAGGGTGTTGGTGGTATTAAAATGTATTTTAAAGGATAAGTTATTTTAGGATACATTGTTGACACCATTTGACCTGTACCATCGGTACTTCCATTATCGACGATAATAACTTCAAATTCATCGTGGGGCAAGGTCTGTCTCTCAAAATTGAGGATATGCTTCTCAAGAGAACTTTTACTATTACATCCTAATAAAATAACACTGATTTTTAATAACATAGAAATTTCCTTTATCCTAAAATATCAGATAAGGTATCCATCCAATCTTGATGATACCTTCGTATATTAAATATTTTTTGTGCGTCTTCTCTTCCCCTCATCCCAATAATTTTTGCTATATTTTTATTCTTCAATAAAAAACTACAATAATCTGCTAATTCATCAGCACTCTCTCCATAAAAACCATTCAATCCTTGTTTTATAAATAAGTCCACATCATGATTTCTTAAACTTACTGTAGCATTACCTAATAACATAGCATCTGTTCTATTCCGAGGCATGGGGGATCTGATCGATGTATTTAAAAACACAGAAAATTCAGCTATTTTATTGAGATAAGATTCAAAATATTTTTGGGCGTACAGATTTACATCTTTAAATTCATCTTTAGGTGGAACATCATATTTTATGGTCTTAAATTCTTTTTTATCATCTCTCCCTAGATAATGACAATCATCTACTTTTTTACACACATCTTTAAAGACATAATATCCACGATACCACGGCCTGTGCCTTATAGAATTGGCATTGTAAATGACACCTTTTTGATAAGAACACCTTGCTGTATAATCTAAAGGGTCTAATCCATGCCAAATAACCTTAGACCTTTTAAATCCCCATTCTTTCTGTGCTTGATAAGAATTACATATTATGAGGTTACTCCCCACAAATTTTGTCACTTTGTTTTTTTCTTCTATCCATTCTTCCATCATATCTGATTGGTTATAATCACAGTTATACATCCCCTTAAAAGGGGGTGTACCATGACACACAAGGATGACAGGGATACGTGTTATTCTTGGAAGCATCTCTCTAAATAACAATCCCCAAACATCAGGTAAAATACCATTACTAACAAATTTTGGATTCAGACAAGTCTCATCAAAATGTAAGATCGCTAAATCAAAATCTTTTTCATTGAAACCGTCTTCTAACTGAATTATTTTATGTAGATTTTTTGGGATTGGTCTTGAATTAACCGACCATTCTCTTTGATCAGGACATCTTTTATCAACCACAGCTGTTACTTTAAAGGGCATCTTCCATAACTCATATTGGTGAGTTAGATGCCAAAAATGCGTCAAAACCCTCAAAGGTTCTTTTATTCTATGTGTCAATCTTCTATTTAAGGTACTTTTATACACATCTCGTTTAATAATTTCCTGTTCTACGGAAACTATAGGTTGTGATATCCAATAAAAAGAAGTATCTTTTCCAAGACAATCATTAACATTTTCTTTATAAGAAAAGCCTTCTAACGATAAATTATTTATTTTATTTTCGAGATTGGAGTTAAATAACTGTCCAGAATTTATAATGACCTTTTTTCCAAATATGTTTTGTAGTTTATTAATATCTTGTTTAATTATATTTTGTTTATAGAGGAATATTTCAGCATATTTAGGGAGAAGTGTACCATCTTCTGACACACAATAAATTGGTATATTCTCAGAAAACATAGAAATGGATTCTATGGTTAGAGGAAGATATTTCACATTTATTTTTTTGTAAAACAATATTATTGAAATATCTTTTCTATAAATTTTAGGATCACCACCTAAAACATGTAATTGCATGTTTTGAGTAGAGTCAACAATCCAACTTCTTATTCGGTTGTAAGTATTTTCCGTCCATTCTAGAGTCTCTGGCAAAAAGAATAAATCAATATGTTTATTTAACAATCTTACAAAATTTTTTAGACTTTTTAATGACTGGAAAGTATCAACGATTGCTCGATGTGAAAGATGTATGGTAGCACACTCTTTTTCGTATATAAAAGGAACACCGAGTTTATGTAATCTACATCCAGCAGACACATCTTCCCAACCATACCCTGATTTAGAATTAATTGAATAAGAAAAGTCCTCATCGAAAAATTCATTGACAGCCAAAGATCTCGGTATAGATACATTTCTTGTAACAAAATTTAGAAAATAGCTATTAGGATTCTTAGACTGAAGTTTAGCTTCTTGTAATAACAATGTTTTGTTTTTGAATAAATCAGACAGATTTCTATCAGACTGTTCAATATTATAATTACCGAAAACAACTGAAGGAACATCAGATTTACTGTGGGCTTTTATATGACACTCCACAAAATTATTGGAGGGGGCACAATCGGCATCTATGATACTTATAACATCTCCTTTAGCTAGAGATATCCCCTTATTTCTGGTTAAACATTGGCCTATATTCTTAAGGTTTCTCAAAAATGTAATATTTAGCTTAGAAGAAAATTCATCAACAACATTTTTGATCTCATTTTTTTCGGGGGAAAAGTCATCAATTAAAATTATTTCAAAAATAGAAGTTGGCACATTCTGTTTTGTGAAATATTCTAAAAAAATTTTAAGACGTTCTGGTTTAGAATATATAGCAGATACAACTGAAAGTCTCATGTATTAACCTTCTCTAATAAATTTTTAATAAAATGTCTTATCCAAATATTCTAACACCTTTATTTTGAATAATGTCCTTTCTGTAATCCCTTGATTTTACCAAGGAATTTGTATACTCCTTATCTATTTCTCTTTGTTCAAAAGAATAATGATATTCAGGTCTTATAAAATAGGCAATAGCAAAGGTATCAAATATAGGAATACAGCCATTTCCCACCAATCTTCTAGCAAAATCTGAATCTTGATAACCATACTTCCCAGAGAAGGTTTTGTCAAAACCGCCTATGGCTAAAGCAGATGTTTTTTTAAATGAAAGATTCTTCCCCGTAAACCTCTTTGCAATCTCTAATTCTTTAGAGATCTTAAAGATACGAGTAGAATGTTTTATAAAGTTAATGAGATAACTATAACTCATGTCTTTAAACACACTCTCTAAATAATTCACCTCGGGTGCTTCAAATGCCCGTGCTAAAGCCTCGCGCTTACTGGTTTCTAGGGATAATGATGAAGAATATAATGACACTATTAATCTTCTGCTTTCTTCAGTCAAAGATAATTTGGTATCTATCACCTTTCCATAAATAACAGCATTTCCGGTATCATGCCATTTCAGATGTTCTTCTATACATTTTTTATCAAAAAGACAGTCATCGTCATTTATTATTATAATATCACCCCGAGCAGATTGCATCCCTATGTTTCTACACCCCCCAGGATCATAACCTATCTTAGGTCTCCAGATATATAATATTTGTGGTCCTTTTGGGTATGGTAGACGTTCAGAAAAACATTCTGTAGACCTCATAGATATCTGTCGATTATGATGATCTTCACCATCACTAACAACAATGACTTCAATAAATTCAGAGGGGTAAGTTTGACAAGCGATACTTTCTAAGATATCCTGTAAAAATTCCCCCCGATTATATGTTGTTATTATGATAGATACATAACAATTTTTCATCTTAAAACCTTCAAGTTAAGCCTGTAAAGTACCACCCGGAAAATCTAATCGTCTCATAATACCTGTTTTTGGTGATTTTAAATGTCCCGTGTAGCGTATCATTTCCAGTAATCCGACAAGCATACGAACGTCATTAATACAATAATCTATAACTTCTCCAATTTTTCCTTCTTGCCATAATCTAGGAGCATCTGCCCCATGACCGCTTTTTCTAACATTATATAAATTATCATGACAGGTTGCATCAAGAGTATATCCCCCATGTGTCCTATAATCAAAATTTATCGATAAACCTTCTGATTTCCATAATTCTACAATCACATCATATGATTTTTCTGGGGGTATTGTTAAACAATGAGCAGCACATAGAGGTTCATCAAACTTTTTAGAATTAAAACCTGCTACAATTGGTGCTTTATCTATAAGTTTTTGAAATTCAGAGATATTATCATCGCAAAATACACGATATTGTTCTTCCTGAGAATCATAGGCTACCAATACAGAGATACCCATACCAATATAATCTGTCCATCCTCCACAATATTTTAATTTTGGATTTTTAACCTCACCCCTTTTAGGAATCATACTTTTTATTTCACAGTCAAACGCTATATATGGCAATAATTTATCGGGTGTCACAATTAACTTCTCCTTATTTTTTTTAATCTGTTATTTTTAGATATTAAATTTTTACAGTTCAGCAAATTTTAACACTAGGGTAAAGATTAAACTTAAAAATTCTTGCAATGTATAAGCTCTTCCCAATCTTGAAGAAATCTAGAGATAGAAAATACTTTGATAGCTTCTTCTCTAGCTTTTTTCCCCTCATTAATTGCTATCTCAGGATTTTCAATCAAAAATAAAAGATATTCATAAAGTTCATTAGGATTATTGCTAATAAATGTTCCTGGGATATCTTTAAATATTTCAACTTCCCCAACAAATCCTGTTGAAACCACATAACATCCTGAGAGTAATGCTTCTGTCCTAGATCTTGGCATAGAAGATTTTCTTCCTGGATGGAAATAAATATAATGCTTCTTAAAAAGTTGTTTATAATTATCAAATCCCTCTACTCGTTCATGTAAGGCTATTTTTGCATTTAATTTAATGTTAACCTCATCAAAAATGTCTTTTCCATAATATTTTGGCTTTTTAGCCATCCCCCGAATACATGTTAAGGGTTGTGAAGATAATAACTTTTCGTCTTTTTCAATGCTCCATTCATCTGGGTCAATACCATGTAAGATCACAGGCATATCAGAAAATCCCCAGACATCTCTTTGAGCTTCTGAGTTAAAAACAATATAATTTTTAGGTAAACCCATAACAATATCTTCTAATCGAGTGACATCTTCAAAAGTGTGATCTTCTGAGGGAAACCCATGCATAATACTTATACAAGGTAAATTATAATTCTTTGCTAGATACATCATTTCATTAAGTATACCTTTTCTATTATGTATTTCAACCTCATCTAGGTGTAAAATAATAAAATCATATTCTTGCATTTTTCTTGGGTTTATCTCTTCAAAATATAGAGGTCTCCTAAGACTTTTAGGTTGTAATCGTAATCCATAATCCCAAAGGGGCCAAGGTTCGCTTAAACGTCTACAATAAAAGTCAAACTCTGTGTTTTTTAACTTTAGAAGTTCATATTGATGTGGAACATGCCAACGATAATCTAAAACACGTCTATTTTTAATCTTTTTATCTTTTTGAAGGTAAGAGGTGGTCAAGAGTAAAAAATGCCAGCCTTGTTGAGAATAGACCCTTTCTGGAATGAAATTAGAGTCTTTCAACATAGCTATTAATTTATGGATGTCTGAGAAATCATGAAGATGCCCAAACTTGTCCCGATGTTCTTCTTTCCATCTCACAGATGGGACGGTTAATATCAAACTTTTTGTTATTTTAGATATAACAGAAAGAACTCCATTAGGACATTTCAGCATTTGTAAAACATCTGCTAATAAAACAACATCTACTTTTGTTGTTTCATCGATATTTTCTATATAATCAAATTTAAAGGATAAATTATCTGTCTTTAATTTTAGACAGTTGCTGAATTCAACATTAGAGGCAGTAATACCAACGACCTCATTAACCAAACCAGATTTTGTGATGATTTCAGGAAATCCACCACTACCACAACCAAGATCGAGTAATTTTGTGTGACCGTTCAAGGAAGAAGTAGCTTGACGAAGCATATCAAGGACAATATCTATCTTGAATGTTCGCGTTTGTAAGGTTGAATTGCTTATGGGATGGGCATCTAACCAAGCCGTTAATTCTTGTTTTTCATGTGGAGAAAGCATATATAACTCACAATTTTTAAGTTTATAAAAATCTAGATCGAGCTATATATTTCACAGGATTTTTAGAGATGTGTTTAAGGTAGGAATTCTATCGAAAAATCGTCTTTAATTTTTGAACTTCTTTGATAGTCTCTTCTCCAAGTTTTACGTCTTTCGTGGGATCATCAGGACATAATTCTTGTTTTGTTGACTTCCAAAGAGATTCAACAGATTCCTTAAAAGAGTTTGTTATTACATTAATGACCTCTTCTTCAGTTAAAATCAGGTCATTTCCCCCATTATCTTTTCCGGGACGATTTAAGACATGAAGCCAAGAAGATCCGTTAGGACCATGCATTGCAGTTTTCACAAGAATATTATTAAATCTGTCTCGTTCTAAAGATACATTAAATTTTAGATCATTTATTCTTATCATAGATATCTTCCTTAAATAGCATCAACAGAGTAAACAATATAGGTGATAATACCCCCCATGATATCAATCTTGAAAATAAGTTTTTTGTCTTTGATCTATTTAATGTATATCTGTCAAATTTTAAGTTCACAAGCTTCATCTTAAGATTTCCTTTACTTCTTCTGCCAAGAGGTACAAAGCACCAAAGTTGGTTTAAGTTTCTCTTTGGGGATTGAATTACAATCAATTTGAAATATGGAAGTTTTGTTGAATTTATTATCTAAGACAAAACAGGCAGATAAACCGGAGTCTTCTACTTGATAAAAGATAGAATCTGAATTTACTTGGATTTCTCGCATTTCAGTCTCTTTTACAAACATAGATCTTTCAATTTCAGTGCTTTGTCTATATCCTATAGCGAACTTTAAGAAGGCAGTTCCTATTATTGATATTATAAGAATAATTATTATTTTTTCACCTAAATCAGGTTTCATCAATATTTCTCCTTCATCTTAAAAATTTAGAATTCTCGACTTTTTGAGTTATATTTATGAGGGCTTATCCACAAAATATTTACTATCCCTAAATCCTGACCATTCCATGTTCTTATAATATGTCCAGTATCTTTCCCCAAGGCATATCTTATACTGCCTACCCGATGATGCAAAAAATCATTAGAAGAATTATCCATCAACAACATTTTAGAGTCTATTGCTTCTCTTATTTCTTTTTGATAGATTCTTAAATGGTCTTCTTCTTCCCATTTTGTATCATGTACATCCATATTTGCAATGTTTATGATATTTATCTTTTTTCCTGAAAAATATGTTCTCAAAATATCAAGGTCTTCTCCTAGAGGCATCCGTCCAAAAAAGTCTACTATTTCTATTTTTTCAAGTTTTTTATAACTTTTTTGTAACATAAAACCACGAGCTTTATGCTCGTGACTAAATGTTACCACACAAAAACCTGTGTAGGTACATACACATTGACTTTACGTCCCCCTGTATGTTGAGGTATATCCACATTGGGATTGTTACAATCCAGTTTAATATCTAGAGCACTGAGTTTTTCAACTCTGTTTAACTCTAAATTTACAGAGCTACAAGCTTGTGGGGTACTCGTAGGTGTGTTCTTTAACTCTAATTGTAACTTCTGCATAAACTTTAATAACTTTGATTAAAAATGTTTAGCTCCCTAATCAACCAATTACCCTTAAACCTCACGGTTCAAGCCCCACACCTTGGGGTGGGGTGATTGACATCAAGAGATTGCAATGATATGTCTCCTTATAATTTTTTTAGTAAACCCAGATAAAAATATCTGGGTTCAAAAGTATCTTCTATTTAAAAATGTGCCTTCTCTTTCATTTTACAGGAATGACAAAAAACTGTTTTAGTCTCAATAAAATATTTTTAATTTGAGAGATGGTATTAATTTATTTTTATAAAATCATAAGGAGTTTTTTTATGAGAATAAATGATATATACCAAATCCCTAAAATGGGAATGTTAACCTTTGAGGATGATCTAGATGTTTTGGAAGAAGATAACAATCTTATCTTTTCACCAGATATGCTTCCCACACAAGAGCAATTAGACTTTATACTACCAATAGTAGATAAATACATACCTCTAAATAAATTAGAAGATTCCCTTGAAAAAAAGGTTTTGATAGACAAGAAAGAATACAACAAGGTTTTCAAACAAAATTCTAATGAGTTAAATTTACTTTTGAATGACATAACTCAAAATAGAGAGAGTTTTGACCTAGATAAGTTTAGAGAAGCAAAGAATTTATTTATTCAGATGAAAAAACTTATCGATGGCTTTGTACAAACGGTTGAGAACACAAATTTACCTACGAGAAAAGAAGAGGCTAGAAAGGTCAAAAACTTAAAGGATCTCCTCTTTATCTTAAAAACTCGTGGGAATATAGACATTTTAAATAAACAACCTGAAAATTATAATACAGCCGCTGGGTTGCTCACAGATTTCTCAAGATTAAATGAAGTCTGGGCAAAGGCTATGAATATCTTTAAGCGTATTGAACAATATTCAAAGCTTGAAAAGAGTTTTAAATCTGGTAACTTTGAGATAATAAATGAATATGGTTTCACCCCCGAAGAGTATGGGCCAATACTGAAAATATTTGAAGAGGCTTGTGAGAAAATAGAACAAGATGGTCTTGGAAAATTACTTTACGGTAAAGTATTTCTAAAAACTGAGAAAGATATTGGTACAAATACATCTGCACAATATATCGTGGGTGAAGATATTATTTATTTGAATGTATCAGATCAATTACTAAGATTCTTTGGAACATATAATATCATACATGAATTAGGTCATAGACTCTGGTTTAAGTTTTTGAATAATTCTCTAAAAAATACTTATGAAGATTATTATTATCAAGGTTTGGATCTTTTAACGAAAAAGGATCGAGACTTGATGTGGATAACTTTGGTTGATACTGATTTTGATCTAAAGAAAACTTTAAATATACTCCCTAAAAATTTAAAAGAAGAGCTAATAAACAGGGTTAAAAAAGCTCAAAAGGAGCTCGATGTTAAATTAGATTTTTTTAAGGTAGAACATAGAACTCTCAGCGAGGAAGTTTACCGACCGATAGAAAGAAGATTCAGAGAAATAATAGTAGGAAAAGGTTTAAAACCTGACGAGATTGGGGGGAATAAATATGAAAAGCCATTCTTCACCTCCAAAACTTCTGAAGAAAATTGGCATAAAAACAGGAAGACCGTAACAAAATATGCTACAAAAGATGTATTAGAAGATTTTGCTGAAAATTTTGCTTACTATGTATTCTATAGTAATTTAAAGTATAAAATCATTGCCAATCGTTTTAAATTAATAGAGCAAGCAGGTTTTAACCTAAAAAATATAACATATTCAGAAGAACAAAATAATACGACAGAAAATATAGAATCTAAAAGAAACGAGTTTAGGGAGAAAACTTTGAAGATACGAGATGAATTAAACAACAAAAAAAGTGGGATGTTTTTAACTGTTGAGCAATTATTAAAAAAATCTGGTCATAATAATCTTCTTAAGGAAGGTATTGTGTTTTTAGATGATTCTATAGACGATCCCTTTGAAGAAGAAATGTTGTCTCTGTTAAGAAAAGGTAAGAAAAAAGCGAAAGTGTATCATGGTACTTCATCAAATTATTTCTGGTCTATTATTAACAAAGGATTTAGCTTCTCTGAAGATAGAAAAGTATGGGAAAATACATCAAAGGGAGTTTATTTCAGTTTTGATAAAAACCGGGCTGGTATGTATGCTCATGCTGCTGCTGAAAAAGTTGGAGGGGTAGAGATATTATTTGTCTTAGAATTACCCCTAAAAATATTAGAACGCGACATGGATGATGCTCTTACCAGTGATAAGGGTTCTAATTATCAATCTGTTGTAAAAGACAATGTAAAACCTTCCTACATAACTGCTATTGTTTTTCCTGTCGATCAATCTGAGGAAGAAATACCCACAAAAAAATTTATAAATATGGTGAATAAGAATAAAGTATCTTCGATATCACCAGAAGAAGAATCTCTGAAAAGAAAATTCTCCAAACCTTCAAAAGAAGATATCGAGATGGCTGTCCTTCGATATACAGATGATCTTTTAAACTATACTTCATTCACAGATTATTTGTTAAATCCAGAACGTCTTAAATTCAGACAGAAGTTATTCAAAAAAATACTGGAGACACCTCCCACAGTCTACTTTGGCTGGAGTGGAAAGACGTGGGTTGAATTATTTGAGAAAATAACGGGTTTAGAAAACACAGAAGATTATTATTTATCACAACCTCAATTCAGATGTCCTTTAAGAAATATTATTAATAAATATTTGGAAGAATAATTATTTCGCTTTTAGTCTTATCATTTTTAACCCCTTTAAAACCCTTTCCTGTAAATATAAAGCATAGAAAAACATTTCTAAAAAATTGTAGAACAAAAATATGAAAGGTTTATCGTATGAATAAAAAAGACGAAAATATAATACTTTCTCCCTCGGGTGATCTTGTAAAGGCCGAGACCAAATCTGATGACAAACTTACCCTTTTTAATGGGACTTTTATAGAAGGTGGATTTAAAGAAGGTGAGCTTGTTGTGATATCAGCCCGTTCTAAAAAATCGAAAGATTTTTTACCCGATACTATTACAATAGACCCTCAAGAAGTATTGACGATCGATCTTGAAAATAATCCTGTTAATGAACCAGAAAATACGAACAAAAAATGCTTTGAAAAAACAACAATCCCTGATTTACTTGAGGAAGTAGCAAAAGAATTATTGGGTGTTAATATGGTCAACTCAGTGAAAAAAGATGGTTTAGATGTTTCTAGTTTAATCAACACCAATTTTGGTGATCTTTTTCCAGATAATGATCCGGGCCCAGCCGATCCTACAGCTATTAATGTGACAGATGCCTTTTCAAAAGAAGCTCTACAGTATACCATATTCCTATTGGAGGCCGTAACCCTTGACCTGGAATATGAAAAAAATAAGATAAAAGACGTTCCATATTATAACACAAAACCAGGTATATATAAATCTCTGGAAAGTCTAGAATCTTTTCTCAAAATGGTAGAAGATAGAAGAGACGCCCATTATAAGAGAGAAGAACATCTTGATTCTTTCTTTATCTTAGGACGTTATTACACGGATTCTTGTGGCAATTTTATGATTGCTACAGCTAATGTACCGGCTGAAAGATATCCAGAATTTTCAAAATTTCCACTAAGTGTAATTAATGACAGGGAATTTGAAAAATTGGAGAAGATAAGCACGTTCGATTTAAAAAATTTATGGTTTGGCATGGGTTCACGTATACTCCCGGAATTAAATGTGGTGTGTGCTTCTTGTGGGGAGAAATGGGGTATAGAAAATGTTCATGATGTAACTTCTAAAAATATCTCATTGACAAAAAATGCAGAAGAATTCATTGGAATGACCTTAAGAGGAGTAAAAGCATATTATGACAGACAAACAGATGCTGATTATTGGATAAGAAATGACCTAACTCTCAGGAATGATAGATATATCGATCTATCTCCAAAATATCCAGATGATCCAAACATGACCTCCATAAAGAAAAATGAGTTTGGCTGTGTAGGTATGTATGATTCTAAAGAATGTCCCGGGTGTCGGGCAATGTTAACCGATGATTATATAATTCAAAAGGGGGATGAACTCTATATTGAGAAATGGCTGTTTTATCATAAGAAATGTAATAGGAAAACATTACATGATGATGAAAAGAAAATGTTTGAAAAGATGTTTCTAGAAGCTGGTTTTAAAAATGTAACTTTAACAGCTATTCCTAATCAATACTGTCATGACGAAAAATGCACCAGCTGTGCTCCTTATTTTGAGGTAAAAACCAAATGGGGTAATATCATCATAGGGTGGAGAAAAAGAGTATTTTCTATCAATTGGGAAGATATCATAAAATATAAACGAGATGGAGATGAAACTTTTAATAGAGAAGAGTCACATTCTTTAGATATTTCGGGGTATCTTATACGAGGACTTGAATCTCCAATCAAAGAAGCTTTTAAAGATGAAAATGTAACAAAGGATGTGTGTAGCATTCATGCTTGGGGTTCAGAAAAATGTATAGAATATCTTAAAAAAGTAAGAGAAATATTTGAAAGTTTTGATTTTGATAAATCTTTAGATTCTATCGTGGAGTATACTGTCAAAGATGAAGAATAATTGAAGAAAGAAAATACAAGGTCAATCACCCCACTCCAAGGGGTGGGGCTTGAGCCGTGAGGCTTGAGAGTAATTGGTTGATTAGGGAGCTAAACATTTTTAATCAAAGTTATTAAAGTTTATGCAGAAGTTACAATTAGAGTTAAAGAACACACCTACGAGTACCCCACAAGCTTGTAGCTCTGTAAATTTAGAGCTAAACGGAGTTGAAAAACTCAGTGCTCTAGATATTAAACTGGATTGTAACAATCCCAATGTGGATATACCTCAACATAAAGAGGGTAAGACATTATCTTACAATGTTTATGTTATTAATGTCGAAGGCTTAAAAAAGGTTTTAAGTATAAAAGATGTTAAAAAATATTTAATTTTGGAAGTTTTGTACATAACATTTAAAGGGTGATATCCATCCACAGAGAAAGCCTTATGGTTTTCTGTCACAGAGATTATAAATTTGATAAAAACTTTTCCATATGCCTATCTTTTAAATATCATTGAATCTATTTAGACACCTAAAAATTTTATAATATAAATTGAATTATGAAACCCTCCTTAAGGTGGGGGTGTTTGATATTGATGGCTTGTTATTATTTTGATGGAGAGGAGGCTTTCTTTGCAGATTTTTCTTTTTGGGCTTTAATTAATTCAGAAGGTCTCTTTGATGGCCCAAACTGCGGTCTAAGGGGAATCGCACCAAGACCTACACTTTTTGGTTCTTTTTCTTCCTCTTTTTTAGATTCTTTCATCTTTAAGGATGCTGCTTTTCCCGGACCGGAAGCTTCAACATCTGATTTTTTATCTTCGTTTATTAACTTCACATTTTTGGTAGATTTTTTTGCTTTTTTATCAACTTTTACTTCAGCTTTTACTTCTTTTTCAGCTACAACTTCTTTCACAGCTTCAACTTTAACATCGGTATCTGCTTTTACTTCTTTTTCAGCTACAACTTCTTTCACAGCTTCAACTTTAACATCGGTATCTGCTTTTACTTCTTTCACAACTTCAACTTTTTTAGCATCTGTCTCTTCTACCAGTAGGCCAATTGCTTCAGCGGTCTTATGAAATTTGCAAGCTTCCCAATTTGCATGATGTTTTCCCACGTAATATCCGTGACAATCTTCTACGCTAATACAATTGAAACAGCTTTTTCCCTTTCTTCTCTTATCAATATAAGCCTTTAAGTTGAAGTTGTAGGGTCGGGCAAAAACCTCAAATAATACGAACTCGTTTACCTTTAGATCTGGAACTCCATTAAGAACTCCAAAATCTTTTATTTCTTGTACCAAGCTTTTTAACTCAGTACCTGTTACCTTCTTTTCTGCCTCATCAGGGGCGGCAGTAATACTTATCTTTTCCCCCTTTCCTTCTACCTTAATGATGTTTTTACCTTCTTTAGCTATAAGAGCAACAAAAGGTTTGTGACCTGTCCCAACTTCATCACTCTCATTATAGGAGCTGACATTAACCAATTTAATCCCCTCTACAGCCTTTCTGTAAGTCGAAGGTTTTAAATTCTTGAGAGGTTTGATCAACATCGCTTCCCCTTTAGCAAGAACAACGGTAGCTTTCTCCCCTAATATACGTGCAATCGTACCCTTTACTGTTACATTCTTTTTCTTGTATATTACGCCCCATTCCACCACCTGTCCTGTATATGCTGTTGTGCTATCAATTTTAACTGAATTTGTTTTTTCGGTATTTATTGTTGTTGCTGTATTATTCATTGGGAACTCCTTTATTATTTCTGTTTGTGTCTTTATTTTTTGTTTTGTTATTATCTTCCTTGATTTTCTTGATTATATATCAAGATATATTAAAAAAGAAGTGCTAAATTTCATTAATAAAATCAATTAGATACAAGACCATCAAATTGTAGAAACCCAACCATTCGTAATCTTTGTATTCATAATATCTATAAAAAATATTAAAATAATTTAAAAATATTTAAAATATTTTTTATATCTCCTATTTCTTGATAAAAACATTTACAGAAAGTAACTAGAGTGTTAATAATTAGCTATATTTTTATGTTGTTTTCTAAAAGATAATAAAATGATGAAATCAACCATTCATGCGGGCTTATGCATTTAAAAACTCTGTGATATAATTTAGGTGTGTCATATCAGGAAAATCTCTGTTAAACCCCTTTGTATCAATGAATTGCTCCGCTTTTTCTTTTAATAATACCTTAAGATTATAATCGATTATCTCATGTATTTTTGAATTATCTTCTTCATCTATCTCATTATTTAAAATGAAACCCATGCAATTTTCTATAAGAAAATCGATATCTTGTCTTAAAATATCCTTAAATCTTTTCACAACTCTTTCTTTATCTTTTTTATATAATCTTTCTTTCATCTCTCTAACTACATCTATAAGTATTTTTAATTCAGGATCAGCTTCTAAAGATGTCTCTAGCTTATCTTTTTCCCTTATTATTTTTTTATGATTAATTACCTCATATCCGCTTTCCCGTCTTCGATAATCTATAAGCACCTTTTTTCCAAAAAGTTTATAAAAAACATAGTAAGACACATTCAACTTTTTTATTTTATGAAACATCCCAAACTCTTTTATATAAAGCAAAAGAGCTTCCCATTCAACTTTACTGATAGCGTCTTTTATGGCTATCACTTTAATATTATTATCTTCCTCTTCTCGAACGATATACACTCTTGCTACTCGATCAATGATTATTTTTGCCCGAAAAGGTTTGCTATCATAACAATCCTCATCACCTTTCTCTTTGAGCCATTCAATGCTAACTTGAATGGTCTCTTCATTTAATCTTATCATATCATCTCCTATCATGGTGTATTTATAACTTTACTTTTTTCTTCATAAGATTTCAATTCCCATCTGAAAACCTTGTAGGATTTCGTCTTTTCATTTAGCTCATTACATCTTTTTTGAGCATCCTCAATTTCTTCATAAAATTTATTATCTACAACTTTCTCAGGGAAATTTCTAGAGGCAATAACCCAAACGGTAAATCTAGAGCATTCTTTCATCTTTCTTTTTTATCCTTTGCTACAAACACAAATTGATAGATTTTTTGAAGTTTTTCTGGCATCTGGATCTAAGGGAATCCGTTGATCAGAAAGGTCGGAAATTGCGGCAAAGAGGATTATCTTAGAAAGATAGTAATTGTTTGGGTCATATTTATCCAAAGTTAATTCTTTGGAATTAAGAAATTCATTTACTCTCTTAAGAAGAAACTTCTTATCTTCTCTCATCATCTCTTTTACCTTTTTAAGGTGCTCTTTTTTGGCCTGTGTCTTTGTGAGATTTTTGAGAACTTTTGTTGAATTGGTTTTATTATTTTTCATAGGTTTATTCCTTTTATTTTACAAATTTTTTGATTGAATTCATTAAGATAAACTGCTTATAATTACAAAATTCCTCAAAACCCCGACCGCTTGCGGCGGGGATAAATTAAAATAATTAATGTTTGATATACAATACCTTTTCATCTATAATAAATTTGTGGTTAGCCTTCCACATTAATAAAAATGGGTTCTTTAAATATTAAAGAACAAAAAGTAACCAGAATGCTTCGGCTAACTGGATAAAGGGTGTTGTGGTTCACCCTTTAAGAATAAGGGTGTTTTAAACACCAAACTTCTTAAGAAGCTTTAGGGCTTGCCCTGAAGTATGTCACTTTCTACTTCTTAATGCCCGTGCTATGTCTGATAAACTTAAACATTTTTGTTTTTTTCTGTATTTGCTTTTAACTGGAAATTTATTCTGGATATATACAAATCTGTAAATATTATTCATTGTCGTCTCCTTCAAAAGCTGTTCATTTAATAAAACGTTGTTTGATCATTTTTTAATTGTATATCAAGATAGGTCAAAAAAGAAGTGCTTAATTTTGTTAATAAAATCAAATAGATGCAAATATGATGTTTTTAGATATGTCTTATATATCGTAAATATGGGGATTTGAGGGGGTTAATCTAAACGTACTATCCACAATTTTTTATTTGATGCTTGTGCTTTAGTCATTGTATCTTGTGTTCCACGAGACCGTCCATTCCAAAAAGCTATTATAAAATCAGAATTTTTAACAATATCATTATTTCTCAAAAAACCTGCAATATTACCATATTTATCCCAATTTGCTTTATATATCATTTTTGGAATATTATATTTATCTGCAAACTTTTCAGCCAGGGTGTCTGCTCCTCTAGCACCGCCAGATATAACACACTCTATAGCCTCTAAACTTATCTGATTAAAAATTTCCTTCTCTAAAAGGTTGTAGTTGTCAAATGTTCTACTCCCTACAATTCCTAATTTCAAGTTTAACTCCTTTTAATAAAAAGTCGTTCTATCTTTTCTTGAACTTTATCACCTTTATTTTTATTACCCAAAGTTATTTTTACCGGTATTTCTAAAATAGCCTCAAAATCAGCCGGAGCAGTATATTCTGAGACAAATATCTTATGACCCAATTCATTCATTTTTCTCACCCAATTCCAAAAATAAATATGATCAAACTTTAACCAACTAAAATCTTTTACCCCAGAATAAGGAGGATCACAGTAAATAATACTATTTTCTGGTATTTTTAGCTCAAAATAATTCCCATAAAAAAATTGAACGTCTTTAAGAAGTTGAGCTTGTTTAATCAATGCTTCAGCTATGATTGTAGCAGGATTATTTTTGGTTATATAACCATTCCACCAACCTCCAGAAAATGAACAGGCATGACCAATAAAACCAGCATATTCGGGGGGATAAATGTCTATATTTTCTTTGACACAATAATATTCTTCTTTGCTAATATCAGAGAAGGGAACCCACCCATTTTGCAGGGATTTCCACATCTCTATAAGATAGTAATTATTATCATTGGCAATCCTATTCATCCCACCCACTTTATCTATGACATTACAACCCCCAGCAAATGGTTCAATATACCACTTTTTATATGATTCTGGAACATCTAAGATTGATTTTAATAACTGGCTGGCTATTTTGGTCTTGCTTCCTAAATATCGCATGATCATCCACAAAATTTTAGATTGAAGATACTATTTTAATCAAAGAAAAAAAGGTGATGGGATATATTGTTTGGTCAAAAGATACTGACGGGATAAAATCGCGGTCAATTTCTATCCTTTCGTCTTTTAGATTGAGATACAAATGAGATTTCCAACCAGGTTCTATTTTTTCTGTGAATTCGGCATGTTTTAATAGAGGGTCTTCTAAGAGTTTCACCTTTTTTTCAAATTCTTCTTGTGGGAAAATTATTCTCTGACCTAAGAAAGTATGAATGACATTACCCCAGATATTTTTTAATATAAACATCCTTTGAGCTTTAGACTCAAAAACACCATTTAGACACAGTAAGGTCTCTACTGCTATAGAATCAATCTCTTTTTCTATTGATAGAATTTCTGGCATAACTATTTTCTCCTGTTATTTTTCTTCCTAGAAGCTTTTTTACAGGATTTTTTGTCAAGACATTCAAAAGGCAGTTTGTGATGAATATAACCCTCAATATTTAAAACTGTTTCAGGATATTTTCTACCACAATGAACACAAACTTCGTTGAGAAAATAACCTCGTTTATGCTCATTTATGTTGTGCTCGGTAATCATCCCCCAACCTTTCTCCAAGACTTACTTGTGTCAATCTTTTTTGTATATGCTTTTTTTGTAGACATCTTTTTAGATATGGGTTTTTTATCTTGTCCACCAAAAAACATGAGATTTTTACCGGAAAAACGACCCTCGCTTATAATGGGTGTTTGCTGATAATTATGTTGTTTCATTAATTCTGCAATATATTTCATAACAATCTCATATTCAGCTTTGTATCCTAAAGCCTTTAAAGCAAAGTTCAAATAATAAGTAAATGCCCCATGCCAACCTTGATCTATCCAATCATCAGCTGAAGTCTGGTCGTCCATACAGCCAGCAAGATGTATCCCAGAAACTTTTTCTCTATCTTTTAAAGAAGGTCTCAAAATACTTCTGTGATTCTCTTTTTCATTAGGAATCAAAGCTGTGGGTGGTGTTAAATAACGAGATTTACATGGATTGTCAATAGGTGAGCGATTCGCAGTACCACTATGACAGCAATCAAATATGGTCACAACCTGTACCGTTTTAGGTATATCGCTCAAAAGGTTAAAAGTCAAATCGTCTGTGAAAGGGTTATTCCAATCCATATCATAAGGACAAATTATTTCGGTGTAACCATCAATTTCATCTCCTTTAAGGTCTACTATTTTGGAGCCATGACCCGAAAAGTGAAAGCAGAATATATCATAATCTTTAGCCTTTTTCTTTAACTCATTTATATTATTTATAATTCCCTGTTGACTTGCAGCACCATCAAGTAAAACTCTCATATTTTCTTGTTTAAATCCAAAATGTTTTTGAGCTATAGAAGCCATTGTAAAAACATCATCATGACAGCCCCTAAGAGAGCCAATATTTGGATTTTTATAATTATTAATACCAGCGGTTATAAGAAACTTCTCCATATTTTTACTTCCTTATCCTAAATTTTTTTAAAAGGGCTTTCCTGTAAAAGGATTTCACAGATTTTATTTTGATCAAAAATTACTTTTACAAGTAAAACACTAAAGGATGTATTATGCTTAAAAATATAAAAGTTCTTTCGCTCTCTATAGAAAATATAAGATGCTTTGAGAATACAAAAATGCTCTTCTCTGATAAACAGCCTTCTGTAATAATAGGAGCCAATGCGTCGGGAAAAACGACTATTTTACAATTAATAGCCCTCGGTTTACGGGGGATTAATGATGTACCTTCTTATTATGGGTGGCAATATGTAAACAGATATAAGGAAAAAAATGGAAAATTTGGTCTGGAAATTCTCGAAGATGATAAGATACACAGAGTATGTTTTCAAATAGACTCTGAGGATATAATTGAGGTTATTGAAGGCAAAGATTTTATAGAAAGTTTAGAAAAAGAAAACTTATTGATCAATGCCTATGGGGTTAATCGAACAATACCCACAAGGTATGCAGAATATCTCAATAATTTTGATTCTATTGGTTCACTTTTCGATCATAATGATTGTCTACATATGAAAGATTATTCGTCCGAACAAAAATTGAGTCGAGAAAAATCGTTTAAGATCATAAAGAGAGTTATAAATAAAATATTTTCACAGATTGACCCATATCTAGGTATTGTATTTGAAACCTGTTTGATAAACAGTCTATTATTTAAACATAAAAATGGGGTAGAATTACCCGCCGAGAGCATACCTGAAAGTTTTAAGGGGATACTTTCTTGGTTATTCGATACTCTCATCAGAATGCTAGAAAAAAGTGAAAATATAGAGACAAAGAATGTCAATGGAATAATCCTCATAGATGAGGTAGATATACACCTGTCTTTAACTGCACAGAGAAAAATACTTCCCATTCTCACAAAAGTATTTCCAAATATTCAGTTTATAGTATCAAGTAACAGTCCCTTCGTAGCTCAATCTATAAACGAAAATATTATAAAAGTTATGACCAAAAATGGCTTATCTGAAACGAGTAAATTAGAAGAATGTGAGGGAATTAGCTATCATGCTCTAATAAGAGAAATATTTGACATATCTGATTATAATATCGATATTGAAAAGAAACTTGATAAGATTGATATAATTCTTCACAATGCTTTGCTAAAAGAACCTTATGATGAAAAAAAGTTGAGGGGGATGATACTCTCCCTTGCTAAAAAAGGTTGTGAAGTCGAAGGATTACTCCGTAGAAAATTGATGAGTTTAAAACATCAAGGTATTGAGATAAAATTATAAAATACATGAAGATTTAAAAATTAATCTGGAGAAAAATATGATTGTTAATGTCATTATAGCCATGATTTTAGGATTTTTGGGTGGATTTTTTTTAAATGGTCTTATCAAAGATGTCAAATGGATGGAGGGTGCATACTCTAACAAGCTCATAAAATGTGATAAGAAAAATTTTCAAGTTATTGAGATTCCTGATATAGAAGAACAATGCTGGGAAGAAAAAAAGTTCTTAAAATTTTTGCCTTCTCTGGAAATTGTATCTTGTGAAAACCAGATCAAAGAAGGGAAATATTACCAGACAACCTGTTTAAAATTAAAAAGGTTATTTGTGACGACAATTATAAAAACCAAAGAACAGTTAAAAAAACCTGCAATCTTCTCTGCATACCTAGATTTGTATAATAAATGGATTACTCATATTAAGGAAAATGTCCCTGATTCTGAGATAGAGATAAATATCAAACTTGATCTATAGGAGAAAAATATAATGATACAATTATTAAAGGCTTATAATTCTAAATATAAGAGTGATAGCATTGAATATATCATGAATAAGAATACTTTGAGAAACATCAACATTCAAATAAAATTATCAATGTTGAATTATACGATTACCAATAGATGTTACTCTTCAATTTTTTCTGATATGGATACTGAATTTTTAAATTGGTGTATATTTGAAGGGGTATTTGAATTCTATAATTCTGAAAATTGTGAAAACCTAACAAAAATGCTCATACTTAATCTAAGAAATCGGGCAAAAAACTCATTTTTCCACAAATTTTATGTTAAAGACTTCAAAGATAGCATGTATAAAACGACCGTGAGATATAAAGATGAATATAACAAAGATTGTTATATCTCGGTATTTCTGTCTTGCTATCTTTTTCTCTTACCTATTTTTAAGAAAATTGAAGAATATTCAGGCAATGTCGCAGAAGAAAACTCAGAGAAAGTGTTTTGTTTTTCTAAGATAAAAAAGTATTTTGAAAAAGCTTTAAATCCCATACCAGAATTGATTACTAATATGGCTGAAATCAATCCTAAATCTAGCGTGGTTCTTCACGATGTAAAAGCAGACCTCTTAAATATTATGAAAGATAATAATCTTGGTCCGTATCTTCTTGAAGATTACCTGATAAAAATGGTTAATTTTTTCGAGGCAGATTACTATTTTTAAAACATTTTAAGGAACAAGCTATGAAAGAGTTCTCATTTGATAAGACTGTCCTAGATTATAGGAAGACAACTCAACAGAATGAAATAACATACCACTATACAAATTTCTTTTTAGAATAATAGATTTAGATTAAGGAAAAAACATGGAAAATGAAAAAAACTTTAATATCATAAGACAGGTAGAGATTTATCAAGAGAGCTCTTCTTCTCATAACAGTCTGATAGATTTTAACCAAATATCTTATATAACGTCAACAAAAGTGCTGGATCGAGCGGAAGAAGATTTTGTTTCAATAATTTTCAATTCTGGATATAGTATTGTTGCTGAAGGAAGTTTAGATCATTTCTCCTCTATGCTTATAACACGAGAAAATCGGGCTGTATTTTATCCCGGAAGATCTAGAAATATTGTAGAGATAATTTCTTTGTGTAATAAGGCGGGGGTACCCGTTCGTTATGAATTTTCTCAGTCTGAGGGTGATCACTTTCATTTCGGATATTTTGCTGAGTATAAAAAATTACTTGAAGGTCAATGGCTTCTCTATCAATCTGGAAAATTAAGGGCTATAACACAGGCTGAATACGAAGACTGCAAAGATTCTTATAGCATCAACAGAAAAAATATTAGACGAATAATATCAAAAATATAAGGAAATAAGAGATGTTTATTTTAAATGATACTCTAACACAAAGAGCTCCTATAAAGATATGGTTAAAAGATATTTCTGAAATTGAAGAAAAATGTTTAAACCAAGCAAGAAATATCTCTAACCTTCCTTTTCTTTATAAATGGCTCAATCTTCTTCCAGATTGTCATGAAGGCTACGGGATGCCAATAGGTGGAGTCTTAGCCACAAAAGATGTGATAATCCCCTATGCTGTAGGGAGTGACATTGGTTGTGGTATGATCTTCCAAGGAACAAATATACCAGCTCCTTTATTGAGAGAAACAATCGTACATGAGGGTAGTTTATTAAAAGAGATCATTCGATGTGTTTTTCAGAATGTTCCGACGGGGTTCAGTTCACATAAAGAACCACAGGTTTCACCAACTTTGGACAAATATTATGAGAAGTTCCTGTGTGATCCTAATTCATCTGTTTGGAAATTGTCTCAGAATGATGATGAGCTGTGTGAATTGATAGATGAGATCGAGAATGCTTACTATCAGATTGGAACATTGGGGTCGGGAAATCACTTTACGGAAGTTCAGTGTGATGAAGAAGATAATTCTGCCATAATGATTCATACTGGAAGCAGAAATTTAGGCTACAAGATCTGTGACTTTTTTAATAAAAAGGCTATTGAATTAAACTCTAAATGGTACTCTAATGTACCTAGAGATTATGAATTGGCCTTTTTGCCCACGGATGATATATGGGGAAAGGCTTACATTGAATTTATGCAATTAGCCTTAGAATTTGCTCAAGAAAATAGGGTAGCCATTTTAAATCGAGTGAAATCTATCTTTTTAAACTTGGTAAAAAAACACACGAATTTTACAGGGATTGAGCTCCAGGAAGAGATAAATGCCCATCACAATTTTGCAGCCCTAGAAAACCATTTTGGACAAAATGTGTGGGTCCATCGTAAGGGTGCAATAAGAGCAAGAATAGATGAATTGGGGATCATCCCTGGGGCAATGGGAAGTTTTTCATATATTGTAAAAGGACAAGGTAATTCAGAATCTTTTATGTCATGTTCTCATGGTGCAGGTAGAAAAATGGGGAGAAAGGCAGCCTGTAGAAAGTTTACAACAGAAGAGACCTTAAACGACCTAAAAACTTTGGGTGTTGAGCTAGGTAAAAGTAGGATGGAAGATGTAGCGGAAGAGACAAGATTTGCTTATAAAAATATTAATGATGTAATTCAAAATGAACTCGATTTGATTGTAGCTATCAAAAAGTTAAAAACAATGGGGGTAATCAAAGGGTGATGAAGTTACAAGAAAAATGTGAATGTTCTTGTTTATTCTGCAAGGCAGCATGTATTAAAGTCCCAGGATGGTTTTTGCCCAATGAGATTGAAAAAGTAGCAAATTATTTAGAGATGTCTTCACAAGAATTTTTCGATAAATATCTAGGTGTGTCTTGGTATACAAAGAGATATTTTAACATTTTTGTCTTAGCACCCTTGATGGAAGATATGACTGAAAAAGAATATCCTTTAATCCCAGAAGGAAAATGTGTTTTCTTTAAAGATGATCGCTGCCTAATACATGAGGTTAAACCCTATGAATGTGCAATTACACATCATAATGATGATTACAAACTTCTCTCAGATAGGCATTGTGCTGTCGCTTTAGAGTGGGATAAACCAGAATATCAAAAGATGATAGAAACATTTTTAGGTAGAAAACCTGTTGCAAAAGAATTCGATTTATTTTCTGTTCTCAAAACACCACCATTCAATTTTTCTCGTTTTTCTAAGGGAAAAGCAGATATTTCCATTGAAGAATTAAGACTTAAATTAAGCTTGAAAGTCTAATAATCTCAAGAAATATTGAAACATCGTTTTATTCACACCAAAAATTAATATTGAAAAATAATTGATGATAATATGTAGGGAGTTATCTGCGATTATCATCAGCCATATCCACATAAAGGGTTGTTTGGCATCAGGACCTTGTGTAATATACCCCCAATATTCATTGAATCTCCATTCTTTTAATTTTAAGATAAATCTAACCAATCTAAATCGATCTATCATAAGGTGTGTTAAAAATATGAACAAGACTGCTAAAGGACTTCCTATGAGAAAAAATGATATAGAATAGGTTAAACTGTGGATAAAAGCCCAAAGCCAGGAATTTGTCTTCTTATTGGCCATATTGTCTGATTGTATTAAATAATCTCCCAATAAATGAAGAATTAATTGAAGATATCCATAATAAGCCGTTACTGCAATGGTAAAAGATAGATTAGAACTCATATCAAACTCCGATCTGGTTGACTATAAAAATTTAATTTTCCTTGACAATAAGTTGACAATAATATTAGAACTCCTTCTATAATTTATAGCAATTGGTTTATAGTGCTTTCATTTAAGAAATATTAGCTTAAATTATAGGTCAAGGCTCTTATAAAAATTAAAAAATAACACTTCTTTTATTTTGAGACAAATGTTACTGTAAATAATCAAACCCTTAAGAATATAAACCTTAAACGAGGAAAATAAGATGTTGAATCGACACAGACAAATAACTTCAAGTAAATCCACAAAATTAGAAAAGATAAGTAGGTCACAACAAGAACTTCAAGCAAAATTTAAAAAAGCTGGAAAAACAAGTCCGTTCGTAGATAAAGTTATAGAAGAGTTGGATGATGCTTACTATAAAACGACCATGATAGAAAGGGTATTTGGGAGTGCTCTAGACTTTGCATCACAATTATTTATGGATAACACAGATTATATCATTTATGAAAGCCCTAAAAGCCGTGGAACAACCCCAATTGTATTAAACATGAAGGGAAAGGGATTTCCAAACTATGAAGAAGTCATAGCTAAAGCAGCTAAAAAGATAGGGGTTGAGAAGTCTCAAGTCTCAAGTTATGTGACTGTAGAATTTTTAGATCAGCTTATCAATGAAGAGATAAGTTTTTATAGAGAGAATTATGATTTTGGTTATTTTCCTAAAACTCTGGGGAAGGTTGAATATGCTATCGTTGGCAGGAGCGGGGGGTATCACGGTTTTTATCTGATGGATATAGAAGATATTTTCGAGATGAATGAAGATATTGTCAAGGAATCTATTACTAAGTTCGAAAAGAGCAAAGATTTTACAAAAGCTTGTGATGGATTAGATATAACAGCGGAAGAAGCTCCAGATAATGCTGTAGATTTTTTACAGGACATCTATGATTTTATGGAAAAAACTGTAAAAGCTACAGATATGTTTAGCATTGACCCCCTAATAAAAAAAGCATTTGACCGCTTTGAAAAAGAACTCAAAGACACCGCTAAAGAATGGGAAAAACCAGATCGTTGGGTTGAACTCATTGAGATGAATAATTATTATAATGAAGAAGTTGAAGAGATCGATCCTGGCGAAGACGGTGGGTATATCGATGAAGATGACGAAGAATATTCAGACGAAGACCCCGAAAATTATTAGCCCTCAACAAGTTTTTCTCCTCTAAATCCTGCAAGAGCATCACTCTTATTAACTATCCAAACTGGGACAGTTATATCATAGGTTTTTCCAATAACAGGCTTAAAATTAGGATTAACCACAAGATCCTTTTTTATCCAAGCTAACTGATTTACATTCTTATTATTATTGGGATGTCTCGGAGGTATTATAAAAAGGAAAGAATTATTTTTCTCCTTAGAGTAAATAACACCCCTAAGAACAACCTTCTTGGCTTCTTGAACCCAATCAGATGATTTATTGCCAGTCAATGTTGATTTAGATTTATCCTCAAGTTTTCCCCCCTTTTTAACCTTATCATCAAAAGGGTTGACTGCGGGGTTGATTGTTGATTTGCGATAAAAACTGGATGTTTTAGGCGTATTTTTCTTTATAGCTGTATCTTCTTTTTTAGGGATATCCTCAATTTTTGGTTGTTCTTCCTCCCCCATATCTTTATCAAGCCTACTCATAATATCCATGGTTTCCTTTAATAGGCCAGCGACATAATACATATTTTTTGTCACTGTTACAGGAACTTTTTCTTTATAAAACCGGGTTGTTCTGTCTTTAAATTGATGATATAGATCAAAAATATCAAGAGCTTCTTTACACACTTCTATTTTTTCCATTAACTTTCCCCTAAATTGATAAATATTATTTTAAACCTTTCTAAAAATACTCAAAACTCTAAATCGATGGTTCGTTGACCTTATTATTCCAATATTTCCAGCGGTTTCTATGTCTTTTAATTCATCCTCAAAAGATAAATCAGTCACTCCGACAGTCCCCACATAAGACACTTCATCTTTTCTATACATGGGAAGAACTTGATCTAGCCAGCATATAAACCCACCTTTTTTGACTATTTTAGCACATTCTTTTAAGACTTTAACCCTGTTTACCATCGGTGACCCATAATGTAATGAATCTTCATCGCTGTACGGTGGATCTGCCAGAATAAGATCAAACTTCTTTTCTGTAAAATATTCAGAAAGTTTATGAGCATCCCCCTTAACATCACAATCAATTTTTATATCAAAAGTTGTTTCAGATGGCCACAAGCCCTTTTCTATCTTACCTGAAAAAAGATGTAAAACATCCTTCATATCCGGAAATAAAGATTTAACTCTTCTGAGATAAGATGGTGGATACTCCCCATAATATCCCATTTTATTCTTGTAATTGTTCCCTATCATCCAAATACCGTAAAGCCAACTGTTAGAACAGACAACCGGGGGATACATCGGGAATTCAGCAGAATAACTCTTTGCACGATCATTCATCTCCAAACCCTTTGTAGCAATGAGTTTTTCAACATATTCTTTTATAGGCAAAGGAGTTATATCTACAGCAGAGAGGATCATCGTCTCTCTCTTAGGTAAATCATTGCATCGGCTAAGAAAATAGATACATTCAGGTGTATGACATTCCTTTCCAACCCCATCAATACACCCATTACAAACATAGACATTATTCAGTATATTTATACCCTCGGGGGGTTCAACGGGTTTAATAGCCTCATCAAATTCAAGACTTCTATCTATTTCATTGTGATATCTTTTAATGTCATCATCTAACTCTTTTTGCATCTTCTTACTTCTTTTAGAAGGATGCATATTCAAAATCTTTTCAATACGTTTTTCACGTTTTATAACAGCTTCTTCTGCCAGCTCACTCGTTGTTAACGGCATTGTTTTATTCTCCAAAAAACTTTGATAATTTTTTCTTTGCATTATCGGCTTTTTTCTTTTGCTCTGGCGCACTTGTGGTATAACCAGAAGAGTCAACTTCTCTTGATTCAAACTCATATTCGATCTTAGCATCGATATATTCGAGAAGAGTAGAAAAAACGTCCTTCCAGAAAGAAGATTCTGATGTGCTGGGTAACATGGCTTTTATAATTGGTATTTTTATCTTTTCTTTAACTTTTTTCTTTTTTATATGCTCTTTCGCCCTATTGGTCAATTCCTGTGGAGTCATCTTATTAATCCTTCCATTTATTGTTTAATTTTAAAAAGGTCATAATCAAGTTTGTATACTCTTTTGAAATCTCATCGTTTGGCAAGTTTGGGGTTATATGAACAAAGCAAGCATTCAAAAAAATATAAGGTGTTTTGTTTATAAATTCTTTAGCTTCTTCTAAACCCTTAAATACTTTTCCTCTCCCACCATATTCATTTTCTAATGGGCAGTTAGACCAAAATGGTATACCTGTGGCTATTCCCACATAAACACCTTGGATAAGATCACATATAACGAAAAATTGTTGATCTTCTAATTTTTTATCATATGAACAAAAAACTCTCATGAAGTTTTTTTCTTTTGTATCGATCTTGACATACCGATAAATATTTTGTTTGATAAATTCGGTAATGTTTGAATTTATCTGTATAAGGACATTGTATGATATTTTATTATCGGGAAGGTCTGTTATCACAGGCAATAAAAAAATCTCGTCTGCCTCAACGATATCCCTATCAGAATCGAGAAATTTTAAGGCATCTTCTCTAGATGGAAAAACCTCAAATTGATCATTTCTTTCCTCATTGGTATAGATGAATTTTTGATCGGTACACATCCATTGGCCGGAGATGTATGATTTTACATAAACTCCGTGTGTTTTAGAATAAATTACAAAAGACATCATAATTCCTTTCAATCTGAAGAGTCGTGGGATTCTATATATCCACAAAGTTACACCTATCTTATTGATTCTCGTCAATATCTTTTAAGACGATCTTGACATATTTGCCTAAAAAATCAGACATCAATTTGGTAGATATTTCCAAAAGCAATCCTTTAAGACCGTGAGGATATTTTGACTCTATTTTTTGTTCGAGTATTTCTTGTAGCAATTTTGTGAAACGACCGTCTTTTAACATCGTCTCAAAATGTTTTCTGGTCGTTGATTCTACGATAGAATCAGCTTCTCTCCTAATTGATTCTCTGGACAGACCCAATTCATTGATCAAAATCTGTCTTACTGTATTTGTTGTTTGTAAAAAGGCTGTTTCACGGTCTGTGGTTGCTTTAACTGCCTCTTTAGACAGGCCAAACTCTTCCAAGAGCACCTGTCTAATCAAATCCTTTGTTGTTTCTCTCTCCATATTTTTGTTGTTCTCCCCATAATTTTTCTATGTTTAAGTAGACTTTTCCTCTATCTATCTTCACCTATTACCGAATAAGTTGTGTAGAGTAACTGTTTTATGACTGTCTTTGGCCTTTTTTCAAGACACGAGTTACACACATACTTCTCCTCATTAAGCTTGGTCTCTGTTATCTCTGAAGATTCAGTAAATTTTAGAGCAAGCTCAGAATAATTAATTATGGTTTTACACACACAACATTCTTTACATTTTTTTTCACATGTACACATTTTCTATCCTTTCAGTTTAATTTTAGAAAAGTTTTCGAGCCATAACTTCCATAACTGTAATTATTGGAAAAGTAATATCAGCCTTATTACAACCCGTTTCTATGTTACAAGAAGTATAATAATCATTTTTTATCTTGAGCTTATTCACGTCACCTTTTATAAAAAAGATGACCCTATCTTGTTCAAATTTAGCTTCAACCTTAGATTTTGGGTCTAATCTTAAAATCCCACCCATACCCTTCAAAAGATTGTAAGCTTTTTTATTTTTTAACATTATTCCCCCCTATATTTTCAAGAATTTTTAAAGGTTTGTAGAATACAGGCTTCCAAGACTTTCATGGTATCTATCTCAATTATCACCTCACATCTTAGAATAAACTTCCAATTTGTCCAAGAATTCTTGAAAATATTTTTTACTACGATCATTTTTGATCTCTCTTCTAAGTTGAGCCTTGAACGACTCTAAGTATATCTCTAGATTTTTTGGATCGGTGTGTCCAGATTGAGCGGAAAATCTAAGATAAATCATTGCCGTATTTAGAATATTCCATTCTACTCTTTCCTCAATACTTTTTAAACTATCTGCACCAAATCCATACATTTTCTGAATATCCCAACCCGAATCTTCTTCGTTTCTATTCCCAGGGAATCGGAACATTTTTGATAATTCATTTAATGTCCCAATCCTTGCTTGGTTATACAAACCCATTCTTTCCTTAAGATCAACATGATTTGGGGTAAATCTGTGGCTATAATTAGCATATACTTCAGGTACTGGAATATTATATTCTGTCATCTTTAATAGAAGCAAGGGCAGATCAAAATGGTAACCGTTAAAAGTTATTAGAAGAGGGTTACTATTTTCTTTTATTATTTCTGCTATATAATTTATAAGGTCTTTTTCACCCTCAATATTTAACCCAACTGTTTTTGATTTAAACGTCATCCTGAATTTATTATCAATTATCAAGATACCTGCGCTAATAACCTGATGATAAGGCAATGGTGGAAAAGCCTCTTCTAAATTATAGTTTTGTTGTCCTAAAAATTGTATCCTGTCAAACTCTTTAACTTGATTAAAAAGTTGTTCATTTTCAGGTGTCCCCTCCGGGAAAGGCATTGAATACAATTTCAACAATAACCCCATTCTGGCTAAATAAGACTCATTTAAAATCGTGCCTAAATCTAATATTATATAACTCATAATTTACTCCTATTTTATTTTATTTTCTTATTTTACAGGAATGACCTTTTACAAAAGGCTTTCACGAAATATCCACATTTGAAGTATATCAGAATAAGACAGATAAAAGAAGTGCTAATTTTATTTTATTTTAAAAGATTATAGGACAACATAAACGTTGAATAGGGCTAATCTTATAAGGAAGTGTATTAAGCAGCAGGTATATATTTATCAACTAATACAATAATTTGGTCAAGTTGATCTTTGGTAGGTAACATATGAACATCAAATTCTAATCTTTCGTTTGTAGGATTTCTAATACCATTGTTAGGGCCATCTTCTTCAAATTCTTCTGGAATGTCCTCCACAATGGGAAGCTCATCATCAGAAACAACATCATTTTCATCGACTTCCACGACGGGGATGACAACGGTGGGGAGATCTTTTATCTTCTCTTTTTCATCCTCTACAGGTTCTTCTGATACAATTATCTCATCTTCAGGATCAATCTCCTCAATAACGCCCTCATCAATAACTTTATCTAGTTGGTCTTCAATAATCTTGTCATCTACAGGAATGTTATCGACAGGTTTATCTTCTGTATCAATAACAACTTTTGGAACTTCAACTTCAATAGGTTTCTGTTCTATCTCATCTAAAGCTATTTCTTCAGGTGTTGGATTTCCATAAGGATCCTGTTTCACTTCCTGTACTCCTTGTGATATTGAAGGGATGTATTTATCAATAACTTTTAATATTGCGCTCAGCTGTTCCGGTTCAGGTAACATCTCAAGTCTTTCTCTCTTTTCATCAATACCACTCCCCCCAGAACCACCAGCTATAGAAGGAACTCTAATATATCTGCTATTAGGTAATTCTTTTCCACTTGTAGCCTGTTTACTTTCGGTACCTAAACGCTCTGTCCAAACCTTAGCCTCATCTTTTTCTTGATCTCTTATCTGTTTAAACCTTTCTTGATAAGGGTCAAGCTGTGATACATTCTTAAACTCTTTTATATTATTAACGTTGATGGTAATTACATTTAATTCAGCATCATCATCAAAATCTGATAATATTTTTCTATTTGTGTGTTCTTTTGAGATAATTCTAGCATATTTACAAATATCAGCAGTATCCTCACATAAAAGAATATGGACAGATACTGGTTTATCCTGTTTTAGCCGGTATGCTCTATGAATTGATTGATGCAATGAGCCAGGAGTCCAAGGTAAATCGGCTCTTATTATGATATTTGCTACTTGTAAATTAGCACCCTCTTCCAAAGAACGATCAACAGCAACCAATATCCTGATGTTAGGGTCACTCAAAAATCTCAAAAGATTTTTTTTATGCTTTCCTGAATAGTAAACAGCTTCATTTTTTCGTTTTATATTATCTAAAATAGCTTCATTAGAAGCATGATACCTATCAAATATAATAGCTTTCCCATTAGAAGGATCCGCAAAATGAGCGTCTAACAATTCATCAATTTTTGCTATCTTAGGACTTATCTGTTCCTCGGGTGATAATAAGGTAACAAATTTATCATGTTTGGGATTTACAGTAAAAATATCCAAACGTCCAAATTTTTCTATAATAGCATGTGACTCTTTTTCATCATATTCATCAGAATCTTCATATTTTAACCAAGCTATGGCAGTTTTGGAAAGTTTGTTACATTTAGGACATACACCCCTATCGTCAACCCGGACGTGACAATCTGGGCAGGATAGTATATCACCAATAACTTCTTCTAATATCTTTTGATAGACAGCTATTTGTGTTTTACTCATCTTCACGGGATGGACTGTATAAGAAATGGGGGGCAGCCTATCTAACCAGGCAGATTCCCTCATAGAAACACCACCTCGTTTTTGTATCTTCTCCCTAATCTCTTTTTGAGCTCCTTTTCTCCACTCTCTTACCTTTCCATAACCATCAACTTTGTTAGAATAATCTTCTAAAAATTTATCAGCGTCCCCAAATATTAGAGGATCTAAAAAAGACATCTGTGCTGGAAGATCCCCAGGGTTGTTAGGTACCAAGGTACCTGTTGCTAATCTACGAACTTTAGCAAAAGCCATCTGTTGAATAGCCTGAGAAGTATTAGAATCTGGGTTTTTTATGTGATGTGATTCATCGAGCGCAACATAATCTATGCCTAATGATTTAAACCACTGAGCCCGTGTAAATATTTTATGTATAATTGGTTTCTGCGATTTTTTCTTATAACCTACAATAATTTCTTCATATTTATCTGCTATCCAATCATAACTTGAGACAAATATTGTATTAGGGGGTGCTTCATCGACAATAGCCCCAATTTCTGCCTGGCCTTCTTCATTAACTGAATCGGTGCTAATAACCACAATATTCACAGTACCATCTGTAAATGATTCCATCTCCCTTTTCTGCTGTGCAATTAGAGCAGTTGGCATGATAATTAATGGCTTTTTTACCTTTCCAGAATCTAACCAGGTTAAAACATCACTCAAAAGTAGTAACAATTTTCCTCCCCCGGTGTCTACATCTAATGTAGAAACTTCTGAACGAGATGTTACAGCAAGAGTTTGAGCTTGATGTGGATAAAACATGATCTCAGGTTTTATATGTGGGACTTTTGGGCAGTCTTTAGGTGTTAATGTATTAATATAATTTTCTTGCTCTTCAACTTCAATCTTTATCTTATCGTGTTCAGCTGCTTTTTTTACTATAGCCAATAATCTAGAATAGGTATCAGATAGCTGAACATTACAAGAAGGTCTATACAATCTATAGCCATCTAGATTCTTAGAATCTGATTTGGCGTTTAATTGAACTTCATATGTCTGAATGGTTCGATCTATGATCTTTCTGAAATTATCATACTTTATATACCAAGTTGGCAATATTTTATCTGAATATCTATTAAAACCTTCTGCTACACCCATCTCTCTAATAATGTCAATATCGGTTTGATCCATAAAGTTTCTAAAGTGCTCTAGAGTAGTACTTTCTAAAAGATACTTCCAATCTCTAGATGAACCGAAATCATGCATTCCCTGAAGTTGTTTGGTTATCTTTTCACCTCGATCATTAATATAGATCACAACCTCATGGTCTAAGTCAACTTTTAATAATGAATTGCTATAAGTGTTTGAAAAATCTTTAGACATTTTGTCTATGATATCTTGATCTTGTAATTCATAACTCTTATTTTTTTCTCTGAGTATTGCTGCTTTAGCATTTTCATACTCATCTTCTTTGTCTAGAGTAGGATCGGGAAAGAATACTACTTCTCCAGAATTTAATTTGGTGAATACCCCTTTGTTACGCTTATCAATAGCCTCTTTCTGGAGGTCTTCATAAGCTTTTCTCGCAGAAGATATAATGTCTATCCTACCTTTGGATGGTCTAAGGTCAACCTTTGGTACACTGTGTACGTCATAAAATTCATTAGAATCTTTTCCTAAGGCCGTAACATTCAACAGGTTTACTATATCTCCAGCAATCAATAATCCAATGTATTCACCAGTCAAAAGTATCTGAAATTTTGATTTGCTTTGACCACTTTCAGTTATCTGTAAAGCCATTACATATTGATAGAGTAGACCAGAAGAAGATTTTGATGGGCTGGGGATTTCTAGAATTCTTGCATTTATTTTATCTACGACATCATCCTCGGTATAAACCTCAATATCTAACTCATAATTTTTGGAATCTTCCCACAACTTTTTTGTCTCATTTGAAGCAGATTTATCTATGACGGGTTCTGCTCCATATATTCTAAGAACAAGATGATGTAAACCAGCAATAGCCTCTATTTCTGGCTTCATCACTAAACGAAAAACTTTACCATCCTCTGACTTTCTAGAATTAAAAGTCATACTGCGTGATATTGAACTTACATCATAAAGAGAAGATAAAAATTCATCGGGTAATATTTGAGTATTTTCATAAGGTAATTCTAAAGTCAAACTATCATTATGTGTCGTGAGGGTAACAGCACTCCACTCCGATTTTTTATTCTCTACACCCGTACCGATGGTGTCTGTAATGACTCTAATTAGGTCATCTGGAAAGTTTACCAATTTAGGAGGATTGTTAAAATTCTCAGAAGAAATCATATAAAGGTCTAGCACAGAATTAGCAGATTCAGAACACTTTCTAAGGTCCAAATAATATGCTTGTCTTGTTGAACTGAAAACGAGTTCTTTTTTAAGAAAAACTTTTTTAAGTGCATTGTAGAAACTTTCATCTAAAAATCTTCCCTGTGCTCCATATTCGGTCTTCCCAATATTTGTCTGTGTAATAATAATCACTCTAAATGGTGTAAGATAAGTTAGAGTGACTTCTTTAACAGCCTTTTCCTCAACTGTTTCTATCGATGAGCCTTTACCTAACAAAAGTCTTATGGCTATAAGTTTATCATCAGGGAATCCAATGAGTTTAGGTTCTTCCCCCACATTTTTTTCTATAGCCTTATAGACAGTTACCACAGTATCATTAAAAATGGTTGCTACAGGTCTTAAATTCCATGCTTTAGCAGGTGCATTCCAACTTCTTTGTGTTGTTTTATAATCTAAGGCTTTTATAGCCTCAACGAAATTTCTATTATAAGGGGTAGAAACTTCTAAACTCCCATCCTGTCTAAATAATATTGAGGATGCCATTTTATGTAACCTCCTTAAACTTCTTCAGATAACTGATTTCCATCATTTTTAAATTCAGATTCATTCTCAAGTGATTCGTCTGGACCACCTCTTAACCATTCATCATAATCTAGTTTTCCATCTTCTATGGCGTCTTTATATGAATCTTTAAACCATTGATTATAAAAATCAGGTCTGTCTAACATATTTTGCCAAAGGGGTAAGGGCTCAACCTTATACCTTTTTGATAAATCAATTAAGTCTTGACAAAACCAAATTCTTTCAGAGGGTGTAAATGGTAATATAAATTCTAAACCATATCTTATTTGGGCATCTAAGGCGGTCTTCTTATCAAATATTCGTTCTTTAAGAAATTCTTTTGTTTTTTCTTCATTCATACGAAAATTTCTCCCTAAAATAACTTTTATATTATATTCCTCATGGATTATATAACCGGTTATTTATTTTTTATGGAGAAACTAAGATAAGACTGCTTAAATTATGATGAATATTTTAAGTTGAAAAGATTGAACTTTATATTGGAGAATTTTTAGGGAGTTCTGAAAAGATGTGATAACATAAAATTTATCGGGTTATTCTTCTAAAAAAATTTTGAGGCTTTGATAACAATGATGTTAAATATTTTTAGATATTTTTAAATACAGTTGATTGAGCTTAAATTTTTTGGAGTCCCACTTCCCTGTCCATTTACCATCTATTATTTCGGGCGTTGTGGCAAGAATAGAAATCCCATCGGCATATTCGTCTATATCTACTATTTTATAGATTTTTTTTGTCTCAAGCTCGACAGTAAGTAAACCTCTGAAACTCGCCCTTTTGAGATACAATTCATGTTCATTTAATTCTTCTGTGAAATTTTCTGGTATATTTTCTGTAATGTTTTTTGACAAGCATAGACGTTTTTTAATGTTTTTAAGAGACTTCAAGTCTCTTATTATCATATTTTCCAAATCATTTATCCAATATAAGACAGATTGTTGAAGAGGACATTTTCCTATACCAATCCGGTTTATTATATCATTATAAGTTTTTTGTGAATGCCTGTATGTTGTCCTAAGTTCATCGGAAGAAATGGGGGAATTGTTAGATTTAAGGATTTTAACAATCTCAATACCCAATTGTTGACATTCGATTAAGTTGTTTTTTAAAATAGATTCCCTTTCAGAAATCCATACTCCATTTATGAGAGAACCTTCACTTAAAATTTCAGAAGTGTTGTCTTGATCTGACATCTTTTTTCTCCATATTTGTGTTATTCTTCAAAGGGGTTGGCTAATTCCACTGTGTTAGCTGTAGATATATCATGAATGTGTCTCAGCAGACTTTTTATGATTCTAAGGTCGGTATGAACCGAATCTACAAATTTTTGATCTAAACTTAATGGAGTCTGTATTTTTTTATGATGCTCAATCTTTGCAATTAACTCAAGATATTTTCCATCAATATGTTTATTTATCACCCCCTCTTCATTCTTTTTCAATCTTAAATTACCCGCATCAACAAAACTTTGTATTTTCTGAGATTTTTCATAGCAAGTCCACAAATGTTCCTGCACAGAACAATTCTCGAATAATCTCAAGCTTAATCTCCACCAATCACCATCTCCTTCACTTTCCCGAGTAATTGTGCCATCTAACCCTAAGATATCAAACAGAACGGCCATATCTCCAAGAGTCAAGTCATGAATATCTTTAATATTATCAAAGGATACCCCTGCTTTTCTTGTTCTCTCTAAGAATATCCTGGAAACTTCAGACATATCAATTTTTTTTATTTCAATAGCTTCTGTGATAACAGAATGAATTTCCTTCAAAAAATCCATTTTTATTCTCCTCCTAGAAAATTAATTGTGAAATGATATAAAAACCTAATAATACTGTCCACACGGTTAAATGTATCCATTTTTCTACGTTATACCTATCATTATTTTTTATTCTTTTATGCATTATCTTGTTCCCTCCAAACATAACTTAATTTTTTGGTAATCTGTTAAAGTCTTCTCTATCATCAACTTTAATCCAAAATTTTCCAGCATCTTCCCTTCTAAAAGGGTCTGATAAATCCCCCTCTTCAGAACGGATCAAATATATTTTTCTCTTGTATCTGGCATACAAAGGATTAAAGTTGGTATTCATACAAGAAATACCAAATGGCTTTCTATCAATTTTTTCAACTTCTTTTCCATCTTTTTTAACTGAAATTGTTAATGTCATTAAAGTGTTCCCTTCAATTATTTTTGTTATTTTTCGCAGAAATTTTTTTAAAGATGTTCTTTAATAGTTTTAAATCAACATCAATTTTTTTCTCATATTCATCAGGGTCAAAATCGATCTGTTCTCGTAAAGAACATCTACCCTCTTCTATCCTCTCTATTTTAGCCTTGGCATGTCCTTCCACATGCATATAAACAAGGTTCTGAAGATCTTTTGTTAAAACATTACCAGTCTTATTTAAAAGGCTGTGAATATCAAACCCTGTATTATAACAAATGTCTAATTTTTCATTTAATGATAACATTATTCACCTCTTATTTTTGTGTTTCACATTTTTAATGTAAAATCATTATCTCACAAAAAAATTAAAAAAGAAGTGCTAATTTAATAATTTTTTTAGATAGAGTGAAGGCTATTTTAAGAGATATTTTGGCTTAGTATGTTTATTTTTGAAGCTTATCGGGGAAGGCTATCGCTCCTTTTGCTTTTCTGAAATGAAAAAATGGCCAATAACGTTTTTCATCCCATTCTTTAATCTTGAAAATTAGGTCATATAGTTTTTCTTCCATACGATCACTTTCAGGTAATACATTCTCATTCCAATCAATATTTAATACTGGACAGTATTGATTTATCTGATCGACGAATTGATCATAATAATCCTTCAATTCTTCTAGATAAGATAGCTGTATCTTTGATTCACAACCCCTTTTTCTCATCTGTGTTATACGCTCATAAGACACTTTTGGATAAACATTCAGATATACCATAAGATCGGGATATCTAAGATAATCTTTCATCGTCTCAAAATTTTGTAAATATGTTTTATAATCAAGGGCATTGATATTTCCGGCCAAATGATTTGTATAAGCAAACACAGTATCTCCAAAAATGCTCCTATCTTCTATATTTAGAACATCCCTTTGTCCCCAAACTGACGAAAGATGATTCTCATAACGTCTTCCTAATAGGTGTAATTGCATCATTGCAGCTGATCTGGTTTTAGCAGATTCGCCAGACGCCAAATCTTTGTAAAAATCAGGAAGATATTCATTATCTTCCACAGGCTCTCTCCTAAAATTAGCATTAAGCATCATAGAAATATCTTCAGCTACAGTTGATTTACCGGCAGAAATTGGACCTTCAAAGCATATATGCTTTATATTTTTTAGAGGAGGGATTAACATTCGTTTAAAATATTTTACAAAAAGATTTCCTATATGTTCTAATGAATTTATATTTCCATCTATAAAAGCTGACATTCTTAAAGACGTAACTTCCATAGATTGTCTTTGTTTATCAAACCCCCAGACTTCTTTCGTTTCAAAATTTATACCAGAAGATTTTTTGATTATTGACTCAAACAATCTTTCGATAATTTTATGCTCTTTAACATAAAATGATCTAAAAACTATTGTAAAATCAATAGTTTTAGAGTAATCATAGGGTATAGTTACAAACGCTTTTAACTTACTCTCTTTATTTATCAACTCACCTAATTTATTATTTAAACTATCAACAAATTTTATGCATCTATCACATTTAGAGCCTGGTACAAGTATCATAATTGACCTCATTTAAAAAGTATGTGTTGTATTTTAAGAATTGTGGAGTCTTATAAGAATAATGTTTGAAAATGACCGAAACAAACGGGATCATAATACCGTTTATCAACCTTCAATTCATCAGAGACAAGTTCCCATTCCACAGGGTCTAAAAAAGGTATAGTTTTTTCTAAATCTTTATAACGTTGTGTATATATAGCATTTTTTTTCTTACATATACTGCATATTGCAGGTAAATTTATTACACTTTCACAATGGGGGAATATTTCCTGGATTGTTTCAAAAGGTCGTCCAAATAGATCATTTTGTATAGCTGAAACGACAACCTTGGCCAATTTTTTACATTTTAAGAACAATTTTTTAAATTTAACTCTTTCCAATAATTGAGCATCATCAAAAATGACGATATTTGGAAAAGGGTCAAGTTTTTCTAGCCTATCTTCCATCTCTTCTACAAATTTACTGGTGAAAGCTGGATAGGCTAAACCCGTCCGAGATACAATTTTATTCTCATGTACTGGATACGCCATAACCTCAACCAGTCTACCCTGTAGAGTAGCATCTGAAATAATTTTCATGATCCTAAATGTCTTTCCCGATGTCATCCCACCCGTATATAAACTTGCACTATAAGATGGAACAATACTATTTTTATAATCTCCGTGACAGAAAACCATGTGGTTTGCTCCGTGGATGAATGTCACCCTTAAATATTATTATATACAAAACTTCCAAAATTAAATATTTTTTTAACATCTTTTACAGCCAAAACCTTTTTTAGACCTTCGACCTTAACATACTTACCTTTATTCTGAATTCCTATCACCCTTAGCATCTTATCCCCAATCCATACAAGATCTTTCGGCTGTATGTTATATCGCTGTATTCTTATCGAAGGCTTGAACCCCTTTCTGTTTAATTGTAACACTCTATTATTTCTATGTTTTTGTAATATCTCCAAAGGCTTACTTCTTATTTGATGTTTACCACCTGAAATAACAAAAGCATCATTATAGTGCGTCTTCTCTAACTTTAAACTATTTCTATTTACAAAAGTTATATGCCCATAAGTAACTTTCATCCCAGGTATATCTCTCCAAAACCTTTTATTAATTATGGACATAAAAGTTGGAGCTCTATAATTTTTAGGTGCTCTTAATTTCATATTTCTTTCATGTAACTTCTCATGACACTTTTCATGCAAAAGTGCTAAATTTTTTACCCGATTAGAACCTTGATCCTTCCGTTGTCTTAGATGATGTACATGTGGAGGATTTCCCTTTGAAAACTCCTTCCCACAAAGTTGACATAACCCCTTTTCTCTTGTGAGTAAATAGCTTCTAATGTTTTGATACTCATAAAGATCACCCTTTTGATACTCAATGCCTTCTATATTTGGGTTTTCAATCTTTTGTATATCAAATTTAGCTATTTCTAAAATAACATTTGAGATCGGTAAAAGCTTATTCAAAATATTTATCAATCTTAGGTGTGTCTGATATCTTTTCTCAACAGATGATGGTAACCAACCTTCTTTAATTTTTCTGTTCAAAAATCTTGGTTTTCTATACCAAAGCTTATTCCTCCTACCCCCCCCGATACATACGTCTTTCTCTTAATCTACTTACAGTCTTATTATCTAAAATTAAAGTACCTGAAATTAACTCTTTTTCTTCTGAGATACAAGAAAACCCAATATTATTAAAACCTGTATCGATCCCTAATGTTACGGGCTGTACCTGATTTTCACACTCAAAAGTTAATTGTATTGTAAATGGAAAACGTCTTAAAACCTTTGCCCTCTTACTTCTCAAAAGTTTTCGTGCTTTTGCTGGTTTACATGGCATTAACGGTAAACCATTTACAGATATTACATACACATTGACTTTACGTCCCTCTGTATGCTGAGGTGTATCCACATCGGGATTGTTACAATCTAGCTTAATATCTAAAGCACTGAGTTTTTCAACTCTATTTAACTCTAAATTTACAGAGCTACAAGCTTGTGGGGTACTCGTAGGTGTGTTCTTTAACTCTAATTGTAACTTCTGCATAAACTTTAATAACTTTGATTAAAAATGTTTAGCTCCCTAATCAACCAATTACTCTCAAACCTTACGGCTCAAGCCCCACCCCCCCGGGGGTGGGGTGATTGACTTACTACTTCGATCATATCCCTTCTTTTCCCCTTATTTTTCTATTTTTCCATTTTCATCATAAACTATTTTTAATAAAGCGAGCTTTGTCCAATTTACAATAGAACTTTCACTAGCTCCTTTATGCTTATTTCTCAGATCAATCTTCACAGATTCTATTACTTCAGGAGAATGTGGTTCAAAATATTCACAGGAAATGTCTTTTTGTCTGATTTTATATTGTCTTCTACAAAAGGAAAACCATTTACATGATTGACAATATAAAATTTCTTTCTCAAAAGATGGGCAAGAATCATCGGTACTCTTCATACCATAAGTTTTTCCACAATGATCCAGCCATTTACATCCAAAACATGGTGTTACCTTCTCAATCATTTCAGTAGACGCCATAACCTCCTTACCTTCAAGTATTGGTTGACCTTCTTCTGGTTCATCTAAAGGGTCTACAACAATAATGACATCAAATTCATCTAATTTATTTTTTTTATAGCCTTTTACATAACCTGGTCCATAATTTATAAGATTTACTCGACTATTCAATGGTAAGACTTCAGTTAATTCAGATCCCACAGTAAATTTCTGCATGTTGACTTCCTACTCAATTAAATTAATAGCTTATTCATCAGACTTATCATCTTCTTCATAAATATCTGACCAACCATCATCGCTCATCTCATTCTTAGCAATATCCTCTAATTTATTCTCATTCTCAATGACTTCCTCATCTTCTACTTCATCTTCTATAGGTATTTCTGGAATAAATTCTTCGTTTTCTCCCTCATCCTCTTCATTCTCATCTAATATAAATTCCTCTACTTCTATTTTCTCCTCTTTCTGTGGTTTAATCGGGTTTTTAAGATCATTCACCCAATAAGGAACATATTCAAATGCTTTTATCTTATGAACTGGTTTATGCTCCAGCATAAAATTAAGATCTTCTAAAGAAGATCTATATTTTTTAGCAGCATTTTCCGGTGTTTCTCCATAATAAACAGCTATGTAAGATTCCCATAAAGGAACACAAACAGTATCCATCCATTTTTCCGCCTCTAATATCTCTTTTTCTTTAAATGGAGCAGCGTCTATGAATCTTCTCTTCCAACCTAAAAACTTCCGTTTATTAATTGTGCCCGCCATATAACTAATAAATACATCTAAAAAATTGTTTCTAACTTCACCAACCAGGGGCATAGATGCCAGTATCTCTAGGGTTCTCTTCTTAAACTCTCCTTCTTGAACTGGTAAAATATTATTGACATCTTTTTTTCTCCCCGATATGCCTTTTTTCTTTATCTCTTGAGGTATTTGTGGTATATCCTCGAAAGACTCTTTAAGCATTTCTTGTATAATGTTTTTATTTTTTGGAGTTTTCGCCGACATTATAACCTCCTCTTCTTTTAAACTCTTTTTTAATTTAATATCCATATCTACTTTTGGCTCTAATTCTTCAGACATCAAAACATCGACGAAAACAAGTGGATTTTTAACATTGTTTATACCCAACGAGTTTTCTGATTCTAAAAAAACATGCATATCTTTAGAACTTAGTTCTTTCTTTATATTCCAAACACCAGTAACTCTAGATGATCTCGTGTTATCTACGACGGTTATCCCATTATTATCCAAATCCTCTGGATTATCAAAACAAACAATAATAACCTTTGAAAGAACCCCTTGTAAAGAATCTTGAAATGACAATTTCATAGAACCAAGACCGTGAAACATCAATATATTATAACGATCATCTTTTATCGATAAAAAGTTAAATATATCTTCTATTTTCGTTGCATGATCTATGACAAGACACCGATATTTAGCACGATTCAACATTAATAAAAAAATTGTAGGGCTGGTAAACCCGAAACCTATTGCCATATATACCCCCCGAAAAATTGAATATCCTGATTGATATTACAGAACTTTTACAGCAAAATTAAACTGGTCATACCATCCTTGTCTGAAACCAATTTATATACCTTATCAAATTTTTTAGATTGTAATTCAGTATCATGCGTTGTCAAAAAAATACTCTCATAATTTTTTTTGCTCTCTTCTAATAGATCGAGAAATACTGCTTTACCGTAATGGTCCAGATTTCCCATCTCGTCAATAACGAGTATGTTAGAAGTTGACTTGTTCTCATCTAATGTTTCAGGGATACTCCATAACAGAGAGAGACTTACCTTTCTCTTTTCACCCTTACTCAATTCAAACAGATCAAAATACTTATATTCTTTTTTAGAAACCTTTTTACCCTTTTTCCCCCGACTTTTTTCCTTTTCAAAACCAACTTTGGCTATTATTCTAATATCATCAGGATCATCGGCTGTTTCCAAAGTTAAGTCTTTATTTCCATCAGCTGGGAAAAATCTTTCAACATATTTTTTACTGACAGTAACTAAATTATCTAATACTCTTTTTAAACGTCTAAGACGAAGCCCTTTATTACCAAATACTTGTAATAAACATTCTGCTACAGAGATGTCATCCTTAATCACATTCAATTTTTCCTGTGATTCTCTAGCCAAAAATAATTTACGCTCAATCTCTATCCTGTCCAATTTTTGTCTATTTTTTTCGCGGAGAGACCCTGCTATTTGTTCTAATCTCACATGAGATGTGATTTCTTTCTGTCTATCTTTATCCAGACCTTCCTGTGTTATTCCCTTAAGGTTCAGATTACCTTTTTCTATCTCTTCAGTAGCTTCCCAATATTTAATAGCCTCATTTTTAGAAACGTAGGCTAAAGATAATTGTTTTTCTAAAGAAGTTACTTCTAAACGAGATCTTTCCAAGTTAATTTTTTCTCTAGAAGTATCCACCTGTTCTAATAAAACTGTTATTTGAGCCTCATAATTTTCTATTTTTTTCTTTATAGGGAGAAACATTTCAATCTTTTTTATTTGATCTTTTATGAAATTAACTTCTCGATCAAGTTCTTCTTTTTCTTTTTTTCCCTCCAGCAGTTCTTGTTTTTCTGTTAAATTTAGAATCTCTTCTGATAACTCTATTCCATATCTTTCTAAATCTGCAGCATTTTTTATACGAGAATTCAATAAGCGCTCAGAATTCCTCATGGATGTAGCTACATTCTTACATTTTTCTATCAAATAGCTAATTTTATCGGGGTCTATATGAGATTCACAAAATGGACATTGAGCTACACCAGATGTTTTAAACATAGACAAAACTTTTAGAAGTTCCTCTCTTATCTTAGCATTAGCCTCGCACCTTGATTTCTCTTGTTCTAATACTCCTTTCTCACTCTCCTCATCTATAGCTGAAGCTTTATTCCTCAACTGTTCTATGTTACTCGATATCTCGTCAATTTCAGTGAAAATATTGAGTATTTTATTTATCTCCGATAATTCTGTGGAAAGTTTTTGTTTATGATCATGAGATACATTAACAAGCCTGTCATAAACACGTTTTTCTTCCTCTCCCTTTAATCTCTGTTTTTCTTTTAGCTGAAATTCACCTCTTTGTTGTTCTTCTTCCTTGGATATTTTTTTGTTAAGAATATCTTTTTTATTCTGTATATCTTTTATAACTCCATCAAAACTATCAATAGAAGGAACAGTTTTATGAGCTTTTTCAATAAAATAATTACTGGCTTGTTGCTGTTTTATCAAAACTCTGTGTATCTTTTCAGCTTCCCAAATATTTTCCCTCAAAATAATCAAGTCATCTCGAATATCTTTCTCTTCTCTTAATAAATCATCTATTTCTCTTACAAGCATCTGTTCTTCAGGAAATAATGATAATCGATCCGTTAAAGCGGTAACTTCTTCAGCTTCTAATAAAAATAAAACTTCTTTCTTTTTTAAGACTTTAAGATGTTCGTCTAGTTCTAATAATTGTTGAGAATAATCGATCCCATAAATCTGTGAAAGAAAATCTGCTTTATTGACCGTACCGGATTGTATAAGAGGGTGTATCTGATCTGTGCTGAGATATATCGTCCCCAAAAATCTATCATGCGATATTCCTGTCAATTCATCGGGTCTCATATTATTAAGAATATCTTCTTCTCTTGGTGGATCATTCTCGGTATTTCTCGTTATACGCTTTCCCGTCTTTAGCTTTGAATGTAAAATATATTGTTCAGCAGCATAATTTTTACCATTAAATTCAAAGTCAAGCTTAGAATAATAATCCTTTCCCTTAAATCTGTTAACGATCTTTCCCTTTCTTCGAGGTTCGGTTGTTTTTTCAGAATGTATATGTGATAAAGTCTCCCATATGGATGATTTACCCACCCCATTATCACCTAATATCAATACCAGACCCTGTTCTTCTAGAGGTATGTATACATCACCCAAAGAAAAGGCATTTTCAATCTTTAAACCTTTATAATGTATCATAAATCATACTCCTCCATACTTTTTAGAGACAATAGACACACATTTGAAAGCACACACATCCAATAAGGATGCTCCTTCTATAAGATAAGTTTTGCTCTTTAATATGTAATCCATCAATACTTCAGCGAGGGTTGCCATTAGATCAGGATCACCCGAAACTTCTTTCTTTAAAATTTTAGCCCATTCACGATAAAAAGTATCTGATAAACCAGGAAGAGTCGAGTATTTTAATAATTGTCTAACAACTTCTAAACAACAGGTGAAAAAATAGTCAAACCTATCATTAACTTTGGCCGTTACCTGCAATGCCCCCAATAGACAATTATCTAGCACCTGTTTCATAAAGAGTAGTGCTAAAGTATCATGAGTTAATGACAGAGCTTCTTCTACAGCCTTTGGTATCAAAGTGGTAATGTCTTCACTTGGTGAAGAAGCTAAATAATTACTCACAGACTCCAAGACAGAAAGTGCATCTCTAAGATGACCTCTTGCCGATCTAGCTATAGACATAGCTTGATCTTGTGTTATGGGAATTCCTTCTATAAGGGCTACAGTGCTAACTTGACTGGCACAATCCTCTAAGGAAATAGCTTTAAGCTCTATTTTATAACAACGAGATCTTATGGTGTCTGATAATTTTTCAGGGTTGGTTGTGACAAGTATAAAAATTGCCCTTTCTGAGGGTTCTTCTAGCATCTTTAAAAATGATTGTTGTGCTGGTGCTGTGAGAGCATGACATTCATCCATGATATAAATTCTATATCGACATCGAGGAGCAAAAACAGAAACATTTTGAAGTTCTCTGATTGTATCAATACCCCTAGATTCTGCGGCATTCATTTCTGTTACATCTGAATGAATACCTTCTAGCATATCAAGACAAGAATCACATTGTAAACAAGGAGGTTCTTTTCCCTTTCTCTTTTCACAATTTAGGTATAGACATATCATCCTAGCCATAGATGTTTTTCCATTACCATATGGCCCTGTTATTAATATCGTCCTCATTATTTTTTTGGAGAATATCATCCCTTGCACTTTCTTTACCGCCGTGTCCTGCCCAACAAATTCATCAAAATTTTTTGGCCTAAATCTTAGATGAAATGGTTTATAAGAATCCATCAAAAACCTCCTATATATGATTAAAACTTATCAAATAGTTTAATAACGATCAAGATCACCAAATCTATATGTATCACTCTTCATTTTACAGACATCGCAGAACCTATCAAATTTATTTCTCATCTCCACAACGGACCCACATATATTACAAGCGCGTTTATAAGACAGCATACCTTCTTTTGTCTGTGGTCCATGTTTATTTTTTATCCTCAGAGAAACCAAGAATTTATAATCATCACTAAATATAAATCTGGGTAAAGTGCTAACATCAGAAACAGAGTCCAGAAGGTGTTTTATATCATTATAAACCTTTCCAGAAAATAACACTTTCCCTCGGTGTTCTTTTTCTTTTATATGTTTAACTGTTTTCTTTTTATCTCTACAATCCGGGCAAAAAACTGTGGTTGTAGAATCACTTTGATACATGAGTTCTTCTCCACACCCTTTACAGGGATGTTTAGAAGATTGTGGACGACCTAACATTATATCCTCCAAAGATTTAATATTTTAAATGAAAATTAAATAGATTTTTCAGGGGAAAAGTCTAACTTCATATGACAAAGAGGATCACCTTCATAGATAATACATTCAGCAGATATCGAACTTTTATTACGAGCTATTTTAAGTTTTACTGTATCATTCGCCCCAAATATCACAATGTGCGGAGACATCTCCAAACCACTTCTTATCAAGGCTTTATCTAAAATGATCCGTCCGTGCTTTTTGGTGTCTTTTCCATCTTTGTCTACAGCCTTAGGTATCTTAATACCTGTATCTATAGAAAATACTGATTCTTCTCCACAAAAATGTAAAGTTTCAGGGGCATAGAATGTGACCACTTCTCGATTGATATTATCTTCTAAATCGGGTATATAAAATTTTCCTTTGACATTCTTTTTGGGAAGTTTTTTTATAAGATAATTAGGAAATTTTATGTCCCTTGACTCTCTAGAAAAGATAATTGAAACAACATCTTTTCCCGATCTTACCTTTATCCGATGTAATCCTCTACTATCTTCTTTTTCATGAGTATGTCTCAGATTATTCTCTTCTTTTAAGAGTTTAATATCTGCCATTTCACACAAACCATTGGGGATATTTTCACTTATTTTTTTAAGGACTGTATCTTTGTCCTCACCTGAAATAAATAAGAGTTTTAAGATAAGATGTTCAAACACATCTTCTCCATCAAGAGCAAAATTAATATCTTGTTCGAGACCACATAAACCTAGAGTTTTAAGGATATCATTATTAGGGATAATCTTTGTGTAATAACCCTCTGATGCCCATATAAATATATCAGTTTTTAATTCTTCAGCGTAGAGACATTCTGTGTATTTTTCTATAATATTTTTTATATTGGCAAAAAGAACAAATTTATTTCTTATCTTTGATGTCAACACATGACCTTTATCTAACATCATCATAGATACTATTTTATAATCTTTAGAAGCATTTCCTATAAAAGAAGTTTTAAATACACCTGAAGAATTTCCATTACTCGTCAACAGTTGAAAATTATCAATGTTCTCCAATAATGAACCATTCAAACGTTTTATAACAATATCTATTTCTTGAGATGGTTCTTGAGGTGGTTGATTTTCTAACCGTTCTATCGTCTCGATCTGTTCCTCTGCTGAAGGTAAAGATACAGGATATGAAACAGAAAATTTATTTAATTCATCTTTTGTCAAATTTAACAACTCACTGGATATTATCCAAGATAACATATCTAGGATGTTTTCTATTGAAGCGGATTTGTCCATGAATTTATGGGTAATAGAATAACCTCTACCCGAAATCTTAAGAAGCTTACTTCCTGAAATTAGACAATAAAAAATTTCTTCAGAGTCTTGTTTTACTCCAATTTCAGTGAAAATTAAGGTTATTTCGGCGTTTTGTGTTGTGAAAAAATAGTTATGATGTGTAATGTTCGTGAAAGTAGTATTTTTTATATTATCTACCTTCATATTTTTTAAGGCTTCCAGTTCATTAGCCTCGATCAAAGACATAAGAGTATTAAGGGTATTGTTGTTAACAATATCCTTTGTAACATTACACCTTATATTTACCTCCAGTTTACCGAATTCTTTAATTAATCTGTTCTCAAATTCATCTTTTCCCATAACTTGTTTTATACACGATGTATGTTCCATAATGACTTCCTTTTGTTTTATATATTTTTGAATATTTTTTTATAATCATCTCTTTTAATATGTTTTTGTGCCTTATCATAATCTGCCGCCCAAAAGCCACCAGTCAATAATACAAGCCCAAAAAAATGATTCTTAAAAGAATTTGGTAAACTGATCTCATTATAAAACTTTTCTATTTCTTCCCATCGAGCGTAAATAAAACCGTTTGGCTCATAATCACACAAATTACCAAACTCTTGAACTCCTGTTATCTTTATATCATATCTTTTTGGATTACAATAAATTGCTGAAGACTTCTCTAACACAAACAGTTCGGGGTGAAGAGAATCTATAACATCTTTATGTTCTTGCAAAAATAACTCAGTATTTTCCATATCATACATCGTCTCACCCGGAAAACCCACAATATAATAGAGATGTTTAAATATCTTTACTCGATGAAGTTCGTGAAGTATCTGAGAAAATTTTTCATTATCTACCCTGCCTTTATTCATCCTCTGCAAGGTTTTTTCATTAGCTGATTCAAAGCCGATATACAACATCTTACATCCAGATGCTTCTAAAACATCTCCCCCTTTTTCTTCAATAAGAAAGTTATACATATCTCTATCTGCCCTTGTCATTGCTTCCCATTTAAAGTTATAAACTTCTTCTAATTTTGTAAAATATGGAATACAGGCTTTTATATATCTAGCCCCAAAGGTTTCATCTAAAAAATTAAAGTTGTTAACTTCATATTTTTTTATCAGTTTAATTATAATCTTATATAATTCATAAGGAGAAATGTGTCCTAAACGAACTCTATTTCTTTGTGTCCCACAAAAGGAACATGCTCCCCAATCACATCCCCTCGAAGTTAAAATACTTAGCTCATCTTTATTTTGTAAATAATTATGAGGAGAGTTATATTGAGGAATGATATCACAATTGAAAGTGACATCTTTATAAAGATTCATAGGGTCAACTTGTATAATTCCCTGAGATATGATAGATGGTATTTTATGGGGAAACATACAGGCAATATATTTAACAATAGACTCGATCTCTTTAAGCCATGTTATATCTTTTTCCTGTAACACTTTAATATATTGTTTGGGACATTTTTCTAAGTCGGTTAAATTCGTCAAGATATTTTCCATGATGGCTATCACATAACTTCCACCTATAACAATCGGTGTATCTCCAACGTTTAAATCAAAGAGTAGTCTAAACATTGAAGGAACCTGTGATGAAAAAGAACATGAGATTCCTATTAAATCAGGTTTATAATCATTGATTACCCGTTGAATTTGAGATATCTGATCTCCAATCTTTTCCTCTTCTGCCCTCTTAAAAATATCTGGTAAAGTCTCAGGTATTTCTGTCGATCCAAAAATATTGAATTTTATACCTATATCTTTATTGATTTTATTCGATATTTTTTCCCCCTCTATATGATATTCAGATATATCTGAGAGAGATTTATAATGTTCACATTCATCAGGAAGTATATCTTTCACCAAATTTATAGACATATCTATTACTTCTGTCTCAATACAATATGGGAATAATCTATTTAACCAACCTATTATATAAGGAACACCCGCATGTTGAGCAAAAATACTGCCAAAAGTTGGCTGTATAAACAAAATTTTGAGCTTATCATTACCATTATAATTTCTTGGCATAGTGGTATCCTATTTGTTTAAAATAAAATTATAGATTAATTACAATATTATTTTACAGGAATGGCTAGAATTTTTATGAAGTTTAATTTTGAACACCTCATATTAATTACAATGGAATAACATATAAAAATTATTTTTATTCTCCTGCTCTGATGAGGTCAATCAGAACCAGTGAAACCAGAAGCACATATCAAGAAATTCAATAGAAAAGGAGATTACTTTGGATAATGTCACAACAACATCGGGTTTAAACACTCTCTTGACAACCGATATTTCTTATTTAAAAACCATTTTTTGGATGTTATTATCGATAACTCTAGCATCTTTAACAATATTAGGAAAAATTGTTTCAGATTGGATAAAAGAAAAGAAAAAACCAAAAGAAACAATTTCTGAAGAGCTATTAGCTAATTATGGAAAATCTTTAATGGATCTTACCAAAACATCAAAAGAAGCTGAAGAGGCTATCACGACATTCGTTAAAGACATGAAGACTCATTTCTGTGTACAAACTGAGGCTAATAACAGCAATGGATGTAATTTAGACAATGTATTACAAAGTCTCTCTTTATTGATAAAACAACATTCGGTGACGTCCGAGGATGGAAGTCCTATATGGTATTTTTCTAATGAGCATAGAAAAACTTTGATTTTATTGAAAGAAAGTATGCTCAAACATAATCAAATATTGGAGCATATTCTAGAAACCGAAAAAGATATGCGTGACTACATAAAAACTTTCATAAATACAATAATCGAATTACAAGTAGATCGCAAATCTAAATAAATGGAGATTAAAATTATGGTTCTTTTAATTTATGATAACGCAAATGCTTTATTATTATGGCAAAAAACCCTAGAAAAGTTGGGGGTTGAAAAACATAAAATAATTACAGCAACTTCAATAAATGAAGGACTAAATATTTTAAGAAGCCAAAAAGACGATGTGATATTTGATATGGTTATCATTGAAGATAAGCAAATGACAAAAAAGCCATGTGACGAAATGCTAAAAATATTTAATAGAAAACTACCTGAAACAAAAATACCTAAAATATTATTAACAACAATAAATAGTATTAGCCATAACGATAATATAACATCAATATCTTCATATGAAGAGAGCAATCTAACAATAAGCTCCTTGTTAAAGTCTACTCTATCAGTATTGAATCCCGATGATATCTCTTTATTGCAAAGAAGAATTTTAATGTGTTCTGAGAAGATACAAAAGTCTGATATGGATAGTGAAAAATGTTTATTTGATCTACGTAATTTTGCGGTTGGATAAGGACTGGTTTAAATTAGGCTTTATATCTCGATCTTAGAGTCTTTAAGTTCTATGCTACATTCATAATCTGTCCCATTATAATTAACAGTCATGGAATTCTCCTCTAAAGTAGGGAAGAACCAAGTATGTGTTAACATAACTGCTAACTTTGTTTTATTAATATCCTTGTTCAACATTCTCACCTTCTCGATTATAGACACTGTCTCAGTAGCTAACCATACTCGAAGTAATTTATCTTGATCAAAAGACATTTTGTAGACATCCGACTCCATAAATTGAGAATATCTCTTGATACCCAAAGCGATTAACTCTTGAACTGTCGTCAATTTTTTCTTCTCCAACATTTTTTTCTCAACATCTTCTACCTTTGGAAGAGAAGAACAGCCTTTAATAGATACCTTCATCTCTTTGGAGTTATAACTGTCACCCGTCTTCACCTCTATTAATTCTGGGTCAAACCCATTATACTCCGTTATTCCTATTGTTTTCAACCAAATGGTAGCGTCCTTTCCATAAAGAGCTTCAAATTTAGAGCTCTTTTTTTCTGAAGTGTCTTTATTCTTAAAGACTTTTTGAATGGCCTTCATAGCTTGGAGCTCTACATTTTCCGTTAAAAACTTTTCTGCTACTGTTGATATTTCCTTGATCATTTTTCTATTTATCAATGGAATGTTTTTGCATTCAATTCCATAGACCCTATTGGGGATATAAACAGCATTTCCTGTAAGAACACCGACTGATCTCAATTTATTAAAAGTTTTTTCAGACACTCTACAGGGAAGAACCGGAGTATTTACAATACCATCTCTGATAACAGTATATGTTTTATACTGAAATGTATCTAAATACTCAGGAAGCTTATCAAAATTATTTTTAGGTAACTTTACCCTACCAGGAACATAAAGACGAATAGACACATTAGGTCTTTCAGAGTTATAAACAAGATCGCTAATATCAAATCCTTCATTTTCAGGGACGGTAGTGCCAAAAACAAGGTCATTATTTTCTAATTCGGTAGATATAATATCCTTTAAATATTTCAGACCCTCTAAAGAATCTAAATCAGAGGCATAATTCTTTATCTTATTGAAGTCAACCTTCACCTCTTTGGGGACTTTCTTGGTAGATATTCGATTATACTTAAAAAATCGGTTAATAACGATTTTATTATTCTCATCAGAGACCAGATCAACCAAAAAATCATTCAGGGTATAAGCATCTTCATCTGGAATATATGAGGTGTCTCTACCCTCAGCAAAAACATAATCGGGACGATAGGATAAACGCAGACATTCTCTCTGAAATTCCAGGTATTCTTGTTTAGAATAACAATTTATAAATTGTTTAAACAAAGAAACTTCACCCATAGCTTTTAAAATATCATAAATCTCCACAGCTTTCATGCGCTGAGAAAGCACCGATAAAAGAACATAAACATCAGAAAGTTCTGTGTTTAAAAATTGAGTAATAGACTTACCTTCTCTCCTACTCACCAAATAATACAGGGTCTCAACGTGTTCTGGGACAATGACTTCATTATTATCTGTAATCGCATAAAAATTAATTGATGTCTCGCTCACATCTTTTTTATCCCCAAAACTATCTTCTGAGACAGAATAAATAAAACCGTATAAAGGGACATCTTGTAAAACAATTTTCTGCATTTTACCATTCCCTTTAACCACTTTTGTAGCTTCTTTTACGACAAGATCGTCATATTCTGGAAAATCCTCATTAAAAATTAAACTCCCACCAACTCGTTCGGCCATTTGAAGCATAAGAGCACGATTACATTCCCACCGATATTCTACAAAGGTAGCGGAATCAATCAAACCCTTTAATTCTTCAACAGCATTGAGGATTTGATCGTTTGTGTATTGATTATCTTCACCATCGGTCATAAAGCAAAGACTGGTCAAACAGTCTGGATGATTCTTTTTAGATCTTAAAATAAGTTCTTTTGCTACCCTTAAAGGGTCTACAAAACCTGTGAGACATACCGGTTTTAACCATTTGTCCACCATGTTATTTAAAACTTGAATATCTGGTAAGGATTTCACACAAAATGCTTCCTGTACAACTCCGCACTGCCCACGACCAGAAAACCATATGATTGATATTAGATCATTCTCATTTACTATCCGCGGAAGTTTGTTTTTCAATTGATCCCTTATCTTCGGGAGTTCAGAAGACATTGAACCAGAACAATCTTCTATAAAAACACGATGTACCCTTTGGTTTTGTGGGATTACCTCCTTTTTTTCAACCTTTTTGGAAGATGATTTAATTGAATACCGGATTAAAGACAGTTCTTCATTGAAATTTATATGTGAAAGCATTAAAACATTCTCCTTATAAAATATAGGACTTTTCTAAAAATTTAACAAAATATTTTTAATAATTATGAGAATGTTTACAGAAAGTTTCGAGTATAATTGGATAGGTCAACAATATTTTTATTATGGGGGGAAATGTTTGGTTATTTAGTATATTAAAGATATGAAATATTTAGAAGTTCTCATTCATCATCTTCAAAATTTTCTTCGTCTTCATAATAGCCATCGGTTTCATCTTCATCGTCTACAAAATCATCCCAGTCTTCATCATCTTCATTAGGTTCATACTTGTCCATATCTTCATCTTCGTCTTCTTCATTAGAAAGATCTTCATCTTTTGTTATTTTTTTTGCGGCTGAAAAAGCAATCAATGACTCAAACTGTTTGGGTTGCCCCAAAGTTGTTTTAAATAATTCAGGATCTCTAAAAATCATCTTGTGTCCTTTCTTTTAAAAGTTTAAAAATAGTTGTTTTAAATTATTTTTGTAACTTCTCAAACTTCACTTTTAATAATTCACAAATTTTCTTCAAAAAACTTTTATCTTTCTCATTAAATAACCTCAATATTTCTCTGTTAGTATCCTTCTCATAACCTGAAGACAAAACCTTTTCTAATAATTCAAAAAGAGGAACTTCTAACATTAAATCTAGAATTTCTGGCTTAAAATAAATATTAAATGCCCTTTTTGTGCAAAGTTCTGAATAAGGCTGTGGTTGAGGAAACACATAATAATACCCATCCTCTACAAAAAAATAAGACATGTCTTTAACATATCCTTCAAGATGAGCATCACCCATAGGTTCTTTAATACATCTCATAATTCCGAGTTGCATAACACAATCCTTGTATCCTCTGTATGTTTATAATCTCTGTGACAAAAAACCACGGGGCTTGCCCCCCGTGTATGAATGTCACTCTTAAATATTATTATATACAAAACTTCCAAAATTAAATATTTTTTTAACATCTTTTACAGCCAAAACCTTTTTTAAGCCTTCGACCTTAACATACTTACCTTTATTCTGAATTCCTATTGTCTTAAATATCTTATCCCCAATCCATACAAGATCTTTCGGCTGTATGTTATATCGCTGTCTTCTTATCGAAGGCTTAAACCCCTTTCTGTTTAATTGTAACACTCTATTATTTCTATGTTTTTGTAATATCTCTAAAGGCTTACTTCTTATTTGATGTTTACCACCTGAAATAACAAAAGCATCATTGTAATGTGTCTTTTCCAGCTTTAACTCATTTCTATTTACAAAAGTTATATGACCATAAGTAACTTTCATCCCAGGTATATCTCTCCAAAACCTTTTGTTTATTATAGACATAAAAGTCGTAGCTCTGTAGCTTTTAGGTGCTTTCAATCTTAAACCTTTTTTGTGTAGCTTCTCATGACATTTTTCATGTAAAAGTGCTAAATTTTTTACCCGATTAGAACCTTGATCCTTTTGTTGTCTTAGATGATGTACATGTGATGGATTTCCCTTAGAAAACTCCTTCCCACAAAGTTGACATAACCCCTTTTCTCTAAACATTAGATAACTCCTAACATTTTGATATTCATGAAGGTTACCCTTTTGATACTCAATGCCTTCTATATCTGGATTTTCGATCTTTTGTATATCAAATTTAGCTATTTCTAAAATAACATTTGAGATCGGTAAAAGCTTATTCAAGATATTTATCAATCTTAGGTGTGTTTGATATCTTCTTTCTGTGGAAGGTGGTAACCAACCTTCTTTCTTCTTCCTATTATTAAATCTAGGTTTTCTGTACCAAAGCCTATTCCTCCTACCCCTCCGATACATACGTCTTTCTCTTAATCTACTTACAGTCTTATCATCTAAAATTAAAGTTCCTGAGATCAATTCTTTTTCTTCTGAGATACAAGAAAACCCTATATTATTAAAACCTGTATCGATCCCTAATGTTACAGGCTGTACCTGATTTTCACACTCAAAAGTTAATTGTATTGTAAATGGAAAACGTCTTAAAACCCTTGCCCTCTTACTTCTCAAAAGTTTTCGTGCTTTTGCTGGTTTACATGGCATTAACGGTAAACCATTTATAGATATCACATACACATTGACTTTACGTCCCTCTGTATGTTGAGGTAGATCCACATTGGGATTGTTACAATTCAGTTTAATATCTAGAGCACTGAGTTTTTCAACTCTGTTTAACTCTAAATTTACAGAGCTACAAGCTTGTGGGGTACTCGTAGGTGTGTTCTTTAACTCTAATTGTAACTTCTGCATAAACCTTTTAATTACCTAGATAAAAATGTTTAGCTCCCTAATCAACCAATTATTCTCAAGCCTCACGGTTCAAGCCCCCATCCCTTGGGGTGGGGTGATTGACTTTCTCAGAATTATTATCAAAATAATTATTTCTTATAAGAATTAGATGATCTTGCCAAGCACTAATTGTCTGTAAAATGGAATAGACCGATGCATAAATATTGTTTCCAAGAGTTTTTTCGAGGTCTAACTGCACTTCTTCTAGGTTTAAATAAGGTTCTTTTGAGAGTTGTAATTCTCGGGTCATTTTCAGCTCCTTTTGGTTATTTTGTATGATTAATGTTTAAAACTCAATTTTACAGATTTTTTTGAGGATTTTATGAGCACAGCAATTGTCGTCCCGGTATATAATCAAGCTAATTATACCAGAAATTGTTTTAGAAGCATCGCAATGAATACCAAGGATTATCACATTGTTTGGGTAGACAATGCGTCTACTTTGAAGGATGGTGCTAAGATAAAGGATTCCCTGGATAAAGACCATATAAATTACACACTCCTCCAGAATGAATCAAATGAGGGATTTATCAAGGCTACAAATAGAGGAATACAGTGGGCTATTGATAATAATTTTGAGTATATTGTTTTATTGAATAACGACACGATTTTGACCCCAAACTGGCTCGATCAATTGATATGGCATTATAACCATTACCCCAAAGGAAAAGTTGGTGCAGTTGGCCCCATAGCAAGTCCTAGCATAAGTTTTCAGGCGGTTAATAACCTCTCAAGAAGTTATTCATTTCCACCCTATGATGGTGTGTCCTTGAATGATTATGCAAATTTGTTATATAAGGCGAATCAACATCAAGCAATAACCTCTAAAATGATAGCTTTTTTTTGCACTCTGTTTAGGATAGAGATATTTAAAACATTAGGTTTGTTAGATATCGATTACGGGGTTGGTTTGGTTGACGATGATGATTTCTGTTATCGCATGAGAAAAGCTGAATATTTACCAATAATTGCCTTAGATACCTATGTCTTTCATTATTCTCGAACGACCTTTACTCATTTAGGGATTAACCCCGGGGATGTAATAGCTCAAAATTGGGAATTGTTTAGGAAAAAACATGGGGTGAACAAGGCTTAGAATTGAGAAGCATGTTTGATAGGGTTGATTTCCTCATGTTTTGCTCTTATTGCTTTTTTTAGATAGGTTTCGATCTCTACTGCTTCTTGATCAGTAACCCCTTTTTCTTTAAGAATATGGAGCATTTTTATCAATATTTTTGCCTCTTCTACAGATATTCTTATCATGACCTTGCCCTCTCTTTATCGGTTTTTCAAGTTTTTTATTTTTTCTTCTAGCCAAGGTATCATGTATGCAGCGTTTATTTTATCTGCATCAGAGGCATTGTCTAAATTTTTTGCTTTCCAAAAATCAAGATCATTTTGATAACTTTTTATATTAGACTCCCTTTCTGATTCTGCAACCTTCATCTGCTTTTTTAGATTTTTTTCTAATTCTATTGTTTCAGGTTTTGCTTGTCCCTCATCTCTGGCAAATTCTACTAATTCAAAAGCCATCTTAGTTTCTTTAATATCTAACTGTATCATGGTGTTTGATCCTTTTAAGATTTGACTGTTTGTGCAGCTTCAAGCATATATTTTGCTCATTCAAGCTCTTTCTTTAATTTCTTCATCTGATATTTATTTGTCTCTGTTTTTAGGCAATTTTCACAGAATTTTATCTCATCTATAAATTTTTGTGAAGAGGATTCTTTTGAATTATTCTGTTCTTTAAACTTTTTATCCATATTTTTTTTAATATTGTCAACTTCTTCTTTTGAATATTTTTCTAATAAACGATCAAAATGTGATACTTCTACATGCTTTTTGTCTCTTTTTAATCTATTTATACCCTGTAAATCTTTTTCAAATTCCCATTCTAATCCTGTGATCATTGTTCTGTTCATAATAAACCTTAAAAGTTATTTTAATTAAATTTCTTCTATATTAAGATCCCCTGAAGATGACCTAACATCGAGAGACATCATAGGAGAATTACTGTCCCCTATCCCATTTATCATCTTCCCACTCCCACTTTTATAGTTTGTCTTTAATCTACTTTCTTTCGGGAAGCGCAGACGTATATCACCACTTCCTGTCTTTATCTCTGTCCTGCCTTTTGGAATATCCTCCCAACTCAACCGTATTCCACCGCTCCCTGTCTTTATATTGGTAGCATTACCACTTCTCTTTAAGTCAATATAGCCACTTCCAGTCTCTATATCAATCTCATTCACACTTGTTATTCCAGTAACCGGACCGCTTCCAGTTTTTATCGAAATACTTTTTCCCACAGCTTTTTCTAATTTTACTTCCCCCGACCCTGTTTTAATACAAGTATCTTGACTTGTCTCTGTTAATACAATATTACCAGAACCAGAAGTTGCTTGGACTTCTAAATTATTCGAGGGAATAACCACAATGAAACCGACTTTACAAGATGAATTACTTGTGATATTAACATTTCCCCTGATAACGGTTTTCCCTGAAATACTTACACGAATACTGTTATTGTTATCACTAATAATAACATTATCGCCAAAAAAGTTGAAATTGTCATTATCTTGTTTAAAATTTACAGAATTTGATTTGGACTTTGCCTTTAATACAAGGGTATCTCCAATTGTTTCTCGGGTCAATTCACAATTTTCTAAGTCATTCTCATTTACAAGGCTGGTTTGTATGATCGTCCCAGGAAGCCCTTTAACAAGGTGTATAATACCACTTTCAGTGGATATTTCAATCTTTTTTGTGTTATCGGCCTTGAACTCTAAATCGATAGAGCCGCATAAATCTATAATTTCTTTGTGTGTTAAAATTTTAGCCAAAATATTCTCCTTGTTATTTTTAATTTATTTTTCGATAAATCGCTTATTATTTTACAGAACTCCTAAAAAGTATTAACTTTGGGGATAATTTATCAGGAATTCTTTATATGCCTTTACATACTCTTCAAAAGATTTAACCCAATCCTCATGATAACATATTATAGCAGACCATGTTGACTTTCTAATGTGTTCTTCTTCTAAACCATCAACAATTTTTGTCATTTTTCTAGAAATTGGGAGTTCAAAACAAGTTTTCTTGTATACTTTTTTTACTGGACAGGATTTACAAGGATCCTTGTGTAGATTATATAGGGTGTCACTGTAATTATAACACAAAATACAATTATCGGCACAGTCAAAGATATCAAATAAGATTTGTTGTATATCATGGATGGTAAATACTGTGGTGAAATTAATATCCTGAAAACAGTAAAATATCAATTCCAACAAATTAAACTTATTCTCAACAATATCTCTTATCGTGGAAAGATCATGGGTCATGTATTGACGAAAATTAGATATTTTTTCTTTTATGTCTAACTTCTCTCGTATTCTCAAGGATTCTTCTAATCTCTGAATATTCAGCGTAAGGTTTTTATCCTCTGTATTGGTTTTTGCTATAATTTCCCCATCTTTATTTTTTAATAAAGCGACATTCTCTAAATTAATTTCTAACTCTTTTAGAATAAATGGAATGTCTTTCTCAAAAAAGGTTGTATTTTTAGACTCTAATATTTTTCTGATAAATTCTATTTTGTTTCTAAGCATACTTTTAGGCATGTGATTCTATCCTATTTATATATCTTTTGGATAATTTTTAATAAAATACTTAAACTCTTCAATATAGTTTTCTAAGGCAGTAATTATTCCAGGAATAGCTTCTATTGAACGATCATTCCAAGGTTCATCTTTTTTTGCACTTACCAGAAACGCGAGAACTCTCCTTAATCTTATATAGACCTTTGTGTTGAAGCAAGATATTTTAAATATAGATATTACCGGACAGGGCTTGTCCTCTAAGTAGCAATCCTTAATTGAATCTTTGTAATATAATTTACATAAAACACAGGTAGACACAGAATTTAGAGCTTCTTTAATTAAATCATTTATTTCATTGGGGTAACAAACAGTTTTTATTTCCAAACTTTTTAATAATATAAGAATGTTTTTGGCCAACTCCAATTTTTCTAGAAGTTGTGTTTGGATCAATTCTATCTTAATAGGTGCATCTCTTAAAGAGATAAGTTCTTCTTTTATCTTTGAAATATTCATTTTATATTTCCTCAATTATTGTCTATTGCTGTTTCTAAGGCAATCTCAGCATTTTTGAGATCAGCATAAAGACGGTTTAATTTTTCATCTCTTTTTTCTTCAAAGGTTTTCACAATATTATCATGAAAATTGTATAATTCCCTGTAATATTCTACTCGTTCCCTAGCCAGATCGCGTTCTGCTTCAGCTGATTTAATATTTTTTTCAGAAATATCTTTTGCATTTTTAATAGCTATATTACATTTTTCAACATTTCTTCTTAAATTGTGTAGGACTTTTTGCTCAATCTCTCCCTCAAACTTCTCCTCTAATCCCATCAATTCTTCTTGTGTTTTGGAGTTTTTTCCATCGGGAAATAACTTATTTGCTTTTATAAGATTTAAAAGAGTTCTCGCTTCTATTTCACTTAAATTTATTGTTAACATTTATTTTTCCTCTTGTTTTGTGTGTTTTTGTCCATATATCAGCACATAAACATATCATATCAGATAAAATTTCTAAAAGAAGTGCTAAAAAATGTTTTTTATCAATAATAAAAACAACGTGTTGTGAAATATTTTAATTAGTGTAATGATTTATTTTTAGAAAAGGTTTATGCTGGAAAAATCGAGGTACGAGTATGAGATTTAGATGGCCGACAGGGGTTCGAACCCAATAGCTTTTCTTTTTTTTAGATGATCACCTTGAATTATCGTTTTAAACATACTTATTTTAAGCATCGGCCACATCCAGCCCTTAAACAAAGTAACGTCTGAAGGGCGTCCTTTAACATTTCAATAACTGGGCGGTATTTTAATTAATTATATTATATAATGGACTTGAAAACTGTGTTTAGATTAGCAGTAACCACATCCTTACAGTATCCAAATTACTGTGGATTGGCAATGTTTCAAGGATATTATGTTATTATATAACTTTTGTATTAAATTGTTTGCAAAAACAAATAAAGCCTTAAACGGACCTGCTCTTATATTTGCTTTTAAAGCAGCAATTATAAGGACAAAGAAAAGTATGGAATAAATGGAATAAAGTGAAATAAGTGTTAAAAACATAATAAATCACCACCTTTCTCGTCAACACCAAAAATTGTTAAAATTAAATGGAGACGGCGGGACATGCTACCTGGATTTTCATCCAGACATGGACTATTCCTTCACCCTTAAAAAGGGGCACAGCGTTTATATCATAAGATATCCTTCCAATTTCCATGATCAATGTGATTTTAGGAAATGAAAAAGTCTCTGGGCGTTAGCTTCTCATTTCTAAGAAGTTTTAGCGCAGCGTTACCATATTCTATCAAGAATTTAGGCTTCACCGTCTTGAGCTGTGTTTACAATTAACAATTACTTGTTAAAGCGACTTTTATTAAAAATCGAACCCGCGTCTGGAAACCTTAGACGATAAGTATCTACATACATAGCCTGTAATTTGATCTCATTCTCATAACCTTCTACAAGCAGAATGATATAAGAACCAGCTTCTAAATTTTCGAGTTATTGCCCAAAGCATTACAATAACCTTATTCTGTTATGTTACACCCGTTAAACCCCACAGACTGAATCTAACAAGTGGAGAAGTTAGGCAGCAAGCCTTTCTTCTACGGTATAATCATTGTCGTTTGCATTTAACTTTATTTTCCCGATTTTTAACGAGCTTCAGAAAAACTCGGTATGCAACCTATGATCTCAAATGCCTCCATCGATACCTGTTCGTCCCCAAAAGTTCTAAATAGCTTTATTAAAGAAGTTGAACCAACATTAAATATAATCGCGCACTTTATTTTTTTTTATTTTTCTTTTTTTCTTATCTCAATTTTCTTTCTTTCCTTCAATAATATTCTTTTACAGGAACTCTTTTTAATATATAACATCCCCCTCAAAAAATCAATCACTCTCTTTAGCTTCTCGTTTTTTAGAGGCGTTAAGACCTCGCATCATCCTATCTGTTATCTTACAACATTCACAGATACCATGCATACAATTTGTGCTCATGTGTCTTGATTTTTTGTTCTTAGTAACTACTTTTAACATTAATTCCATGATAATCTCAAATATTCCTATAGAATTTTCTTCATAATCTTTTCTAGGAACATCTAAACTCTCTCTATACTCATCTTTTCCCACGGTTATTATTATAGCATCACCTAGAAATCGAACTGTCGTCTCATAATCACCCCAAACTTTTTCCAGGGGGATAATCACAGGATCACCATTTAATACGATAGAGGAATGTTTACAATCCATTTTTATCTTAGCCTGTTTTTTCATAATGTTTTCTCCATAACTACAATTATTTTGAAGTTTATTTATTTAAAAGGATGTCTATTAAGCTTTTACAGATATTGGAGGAAAAGACCTATGAATTTTAATATTTTAAGAGAAGAATTATTAAAAAGGAAACGATTTTCTTTAATTGAGAGTTTTTATAAAAACCATAGAGGAAGTCATGAAAAATGGATAGATGCTTATCGAGCTATAGAGTCTAGAAGGGGAATAATGACGGATTCTATAAAAGGTGCTATTTATTTTTTTCCAACCAAAGAACTCGCTGAATTATGGGCGGGGGATATTGGCAAGGTGATCAAGAGGAAAATACGGGTGGACACCGCTTCAATTCAGGCAGTTACCGAGGGAAATATAGAGAGAAGTGACCCCAATCTTGTTTGGTATACAAAAGATGGAAAGAAGATTATTGGGAAAGATTTTGATGTGGTGATCAGGGTGGATATTCATGATAAAAATGAAGTTTTAGAAATTGTGGTGTTTAATAAAGATTTTATAAAATGATAAGATTATCTTCTATAAGCTACAGGCACAATAGGTCCACATTTTTTTGTAAAGGTATTACATTCACCTTCGATAAGTACCCGCTCATCTTTATTATCAACTCCGCTGGCGGTGCATGTACTGTTAATTAGCTTCCCATCGCATATTACAACAAGTCCTTTTAGGTCTGGTCTTACAAAGGAAGCGTATGTCCTCATAGGGCCTTCCGGGTTGGTACAGGAAGATCGGCCTAGACAAGTAGCCACTCCAAATACGAGAAATACCAATATGGCTAAGGTGATGAGAAGTTCAATTAATGTGAATCCGTGTTTAAATTGTTTCATCTTTGAGTCTCCTTTTTTTAGTTTAAAAAGTTTCGAGAAAAATTTAAGTGTATTATATAAGATATTTTAAGGTTATTTGTGTAGATAGAGGACTGCAATAATCTGAGGAGAATGTTTTGCACATTGTTTCTATTATTATGTATTCTCCTCCTGGATTGATACCAGATGCAGTGCATTTGGCTTCTAAAAATCCACCATCACAATATATATTTATATTTTTTAATCCCGAATAATGTATAGAAACATGTTTCTTCATCGATTTTTCTAAATGATTTTGTACACAATTTGTAGGGCTTCTAGCTAAGAGTAAAATAATCCCCGTGATTGTGAGAAAAATAATTAAACATCTCCTGATTGTATTATTCAAGAATTTCTCCTTTCAATTAGTTATTCGAGATAATAGGTGTACATTCCTCATTATTAGCCATACATAATGCTTTTGTGACATACCTTGGGGCAAGCCCCAAGGCTTCGTAAGAAGTTTGTCTAAAATACCCTTATTCTTACGGGGTAAGCCACAATACCCCTTACCTGCTCAGAAGTTACCTCCATTGCAGTTACTTTTGATTTTCTAGCAATATTTATAGCTCCATTGACATCAGCATTAACGAGCTTTCCTTCTCTACTTCTAAAAAGCCCCCTGTATATACGCTTCCCC